>Ga0102940_1000448_pt1 | contig 28521 bp, 24 predicted proteins | sample SalPonR2_C_D1_MG_FD_78215 | JGI IMG/M metagenome (GOLD analysis project Ga0102940, IMG submission 78215) | Salt pond soil microbial communities from South San Francisco under conditions of wetland restoration - Salt Pond MetaG R2_C_D1_MG | ecosystem: Environmental > Aquatic > Marine > Intertidal... | reverse complement strand
GTTGTGGTGGCACCAAAATTCTTTTCCATTGTGGCGCAGGTCACCATACAGGTCACTCCCGCATCCAAGGCCCGCTGCACAATTCCGGGGACATCCTTTACAATCCTGGGATCATGCAGATGACAATGGGCATCCACATACTGCAGGTTCTGTTCAGAGGGCTGTTCAGATGGTTCAGACGTCATGGTCAAGGTAATTCCTTTGAATCAGACCGACAAACGATCGCTTCACAGATATCCGCCACTGTCCGGACAGCGCCCTTCATGTCCCACCGGTTTTTGTCCCTTTCCCCGACCCGGTTGGCGGCAGCCCGGATCTCCACCATGGGTACCTGGTACAGGGCCGCCACATGGGCTGCGGCAGCCCCTTCCATGGATTCCATCACCGGTGAAAACACCTGTGACAGGGCAGCGGCTTTTTCATAGGAACCGGTAATAGAGGAAACTGTAATAAACGGTCCCTGGATCACACTGCAGCCCAGGGACCGGACCAGCAGGTCCTTACAGGATCCAGCCAAATCTGGGTCCAGCGTATAAACGCCCTGCCGGGTCATTGCCTCTCCGGCAACCAGGTCAAATGGCAGGGGATCCAGGGGTATCGGAAACCCGGAATCACCAGGCAGCGGTGCGGGCCCTTGATGGGAATCTGCCTTTCCCGTATGGCCCTTGGGATGGGCAGCGGCTGGATGACCCGGACGGCTTTGCCGGGTTTTGGGGTCTTTGTCAGCTGTCCAGTTTGTACCCCCTGTCCGGCGGGTACCGCCTGTCCGGCCCTTGTCCACCCCTGTATGAATATAGGTTTCTGTGAGCGCCACTGCAGCATCACCCGGATTCAGGCCAGTGCTGTCAAACATGCCGGCAATGCCGGTATGCAGGATGAATGCGGGTTGAAACCGCTCCAGGCAGGCGGTAAGTGCCCGGGCCGCATTGAACACCCCTGGCCCGGATATGACCAGGTCCCAGGAATGATTCCGGCTGGAAAACACGGTAAGCCCTTTGGCGGATTTGACTGTATAACCGGTCCGGGTCCGGTCGAAAAATGCCGCCATTTCCAACTGGGTGGCACAGAGAATCAGCACCTGGCCTGCCATGGCATCACAAGGTGAGACGGTGGTGAAGGGCAGACAGGGCCATGTGGTACCCGAAATGGCCGAACCCTGTGATCTGGCCTGTCACGATATCCGACAACAGGGAGGTATGGCGGAACGGTTCCCTTTGGTAAATATTGGACAGGTGCACCTCCACCTTAGGGCAGGAAAGCATCACCAGGGCATCTCTCAGCACCACGCTGGTATGGGTCAGCCCCCCCGGGTTGATGATCACCCCGGCAGGGGGCTGGTCAACCATCTGGTGAATCCGGTCCACCAGGGCCCCTTCATGGTTGGATTGAAAAAAAACAAGGGACAGCCCCAGGGGTTCTGCTGCAGCTGTCAGTTCCCGGTTTATCTGTTCCAGGGTACGGGAGCCGTAAACACCCGGCTCCCGTTTTCCCAGCAGGTTCAGGTTGGGACCGTTAATGACAGCAATATCAGGCATTGGCCGCTGCCGTGAATCCCAGGTCAAACGCCTTGAGGTTCACCTCTTGAAATGCCGGCTTGACCCGGTTTTTGATGGCCTGTTCCACCATTTTCCGGTCAAACCCCAGTGCCCCGGTCTGGATCAGGGCACCCACGAGCACGATATTGACGCTCATGGGGCTGCCCGCCTCCTTTGCCAGGGCCATGGCATCGATGGCCACCAGTCCGGCGGTTTTGGCCTTTATCAGCTGTTTCATCTGTTCCACATCCGGGTAGGTGCCCATCCCCACAGCCACGGTAAAGGGCGGTACCGGGGCGGTATTGGTAATGACACGGGTTTCTTTGCTGCACCGTTTGATGGCCCGCAGGGTTTCCGCCGGCTCGAATCCCAGCAGAATATCGGCCTCTCCGTCGGAAATAATGGCGCTTTCGGCTTCTCCGAACACAATGGCGGATTCCACCACCCCTCCCCGCTGGGCCATACCGTGAATTTCACTCATGCGTACCGGCACCCCGGCAAGCAGTGCGGCATCCCCGAGGACTTTGGATGCCAGAAGGTTACCCTGCCCACCGACGGCTACAATGATCAATCTGGTTGTTTCCATATGTGCAATATCCTTGTATTTGGGGTTATTCCTTCAAGGGCCGGATGGCGTTCTCCGGACAGATCTGGGCGCAGACGGCACAGCCCACACAGGTGTCGGCATCGATGGCCACGCGGTTGTTTTCATCCAGGTAAAAGGAGGGACAGGCGATGGCGGTGATGCAGTCCCTGTGGTCCTTGCATTTGCCGGATACCACAAAAGGCCGGGGGGTTTTCAGTTTCAGGCTTTTGGCATACAGGGCACAGGGTTCTTGGGAAATGATCACAGACACCCCCTTGAAAGCCAGGGCCTCTTTGATGGTATCGATACTCTTTTTCACCTTGAAGGGCTTGACAATGGAGACATGTTCAACCCCCAGTGCCTTTACCAGCTGTTCAATATTGACCCGTCCGTGCCCGGACAAGCCGAGCAGCTCCATGTCCACGCCGGGATGGGGCTGGTGACCGGTCATGGCCGTGGTATCGTTCTCCAGAATGACCAGGGTGAAGTTGTGGTTGTTGAACACAGCATTCACCAGGCCGGTGATGCCGGAATGGAAAAAGGTGGAATCCCCGACAAAAGACACCACTTTCTGGTCAGTGGCCTTGCCGAATCCGCAGGCCGTGCTCACCGAAGATCCCATGCAGATCACAAAATCCCCCATGTGCAACGGCGGCAGAAATCCCAGGGTGTAGCAGCCGATATCCGTGGGACAGATCACATCCATGTCTTTGGCTGCCTGTTTGATTTCATAGAACGTGGCCCGGTGGGAACACCCGGAACACAGGTTGGGGGGGCGCATGGGTATTTCCGGCACATCCGCGGTGTCAACAGCGGTCTTCGGGGTATAGGAAACATGGAAAAAGGCAGCCATCTTTTCCCGGACCATGGCCGGGTCATATTCAAACAGCCGGGAAAACAGGTCATCGGATTTGCCTTTGATGGGAATGGTGATCCCCTCTTCCTGGGCAAAGGCCTTTACCGCCTCTTCCATGAAAGGTTCGCCTTCTTCCACCACCAGCACTTTTTCACACCCTGCCAGAAACGCTTTGATCCGTTTCTCCGGCATGGGGTTGGAAAATCCCATGCGCAGGATACTGGCACGGTCTGTCAGTCCCAGGTCCCGGACCGCATCCTCGGCATAATGAAAACTCACCCCGTTGGCAATGATGCCCAAAGGCCCCTTTCCCTGCACCATATTAAACAAAGAGGTTTCAGACATTTGGGCCGCATTTTTGAGTCTTTCCAGCAGCTTGACATGCAGTCCCCTTGACACGGCCGGCACGGTGACACAGCGCTGGGGATCCCGGACAAACCGGCCCCGGGTTTTTCTGGGGGCCATCTCCCCAAAATCGACAAATGCACTGGAATGGTTGATACGGGTGGTGGTCCGCAGAAGCACCGGCTGTTTCAGGGACTCGGACAGATCGAACGCCGCCTTTATCATCTCCTTGGCCTCGGCCACGGAGGAAGGTTCCAGCATGGGAAGCCCCCCGAACTTGGCATAATACCGGTTGTCCTGTTCATTCTGGCTGGAAAACATGGCAGGGTCATCTGCACTGAGAATAACCATACCGGCTGTCACCCCCACATAGGCCAGGGTCATCAGCGGATCCGCGGCCACATTGAGCCCCACATGCTTCATCATGCAAAAGGTGCGGAGACCGGAGTTGGCAGCAGCTGCCGCCACTTCCAGGGCCACCTTTTCATTGGTGCTGTACTCAAAATAGAGATCGGTTTCCCGGGACATCTGGAACAGGTTCAAAGAGATTTCAGATGAAGGGGTTCCAGGGTAGGTGGTGGCAAAAGCCACCCCGGCTTCCACAGCCCCCCTTGCAATGGCTTCGTTTCCCAAGAGCATGATTTTCTCGCCCGGGCAGTCCTGTAAAAGTTTGTGCATTGGTCCTCCTTGTTTTTGGCGTGGGTTACGCGTATAGCTTTTCGGCAATTTCAAGGGAAGCGGCATACCCCTTGAAACCCTCAAGATCTTCGCACGACTGTATGGCACCGGAAGCAAAAAAACCTTCCACCATGCTTTTTTCCCCATGACGGATCAACCCCATGAACAGCACCGGTATCAGGCTGATGTTGGCTTTTCCGGTTTCCGTGGCAAATGCTGACGGTTGTGCCGACTGGTACACGGCGAAAAGCGGGGTGGATACCGGCATAATCTGGACAATTTCAGGATAGTGGTGATGGGAATGGTCATGGCCGTGGTTGCACATGGATGGCACCTCTCAATTTGGCTCGTGGTTATGTTTTTATGGCAGATCATACGGCTGCAGATTCCCGGAAATAGCTTTATTGCAGCCATCATATGGCTATACTGCCACTATGGGTATGTATAATATAACGGTTCGGTTTGGCAAGAAAAACCTCGTAATTTTTACCATTTCTTTTTTTAGCCCGGGATAGCCTTGCGGTCTTTTTTGATCATCTGTCGGTTTTCCTGTCAAATCCCCTGTATTGAATGGCTTCCGCCAGATGCCCGGCCTTGATCTCAGATGCAGTGTCAAGGTCTGCAATGGTCCGGGCAACCTTTAAAATGGCATGGCATGCCCGGGCGGAAAGCATCAGGGCATCGGATGCCCGGGCCAGCAGACCTCGGCCCTCTTTGTCCACACCGCAGTATTGGCGGATATCCTGGCTGCCCATACGGGCATTGCAGAAAACGGATGTGAGGGCAAACCGCTGCGCCTGAATCTGCCGAGCTTTTTCCACCCGGGTGCGCACAAGCCGGGAATTTTCAGCCTTTTGCGCATTGACCAGTTCCGTAAATTCCACCCTGGGCACAGCCACCTGGAGGTCCAGCCGGTCCACCAGAGGACCGGAAATTTTCGATTTATAGGCCTGGATCTGGGTCCGGCTGCAGGTGCAGGTATTGCCGGGCTCTGAAAAATACCCGCAGGGGCAGGGATTCATGGCAGCCACCAGCATGAACTGGCAGGGAAAAACCGCTTTTATGCCTGCCCGTGCAATGGTCACATTTCCATTTTCAAGGGGCTGACGCAGCACTTCCAATACGTTTTTTTTGAATTCAGGCAGTTCATCCATGAACAATACCCCGTGGTGGGCCAGGCTGATCTCTCCGGGCATTGGCTTGGCACCGCCGCCCACCAGCCCTGCATCTGAAATGGTGTGATGGGGGGCTCTGAAGGGCCGGTCTGCCGACGCTTTTTTCCAGGTCCCCAGTCCCCCCGCCACAGAATAAATCCGGGCCACTTCCAGAATTTCATCAAAGGACAAAACAGGGAGAATCGTTGCCAGCCGACTGGCCAACATGCTTTTACCGGAACCGGGGGGACCGGTCATCATGAGATGGTGCCCCCCGGCTGCGGCAATTTCCAGGGCCCGTTTGGCATGGGCCTGGCCCTGTACGTCGGAAATGTCTTTGTCCGTCCCGGGAGAAAATGCTGTCTGCATATCCGCTGCATCCCGGGTACAGGGAACAATGGCGGCATGTCCGGCAAAAAAGTCCACCACCTGGCTCAGGCAGGTAACCGGCAGCACTTCAAGTCCGTCCACCAGGGCCGCCTCATCAGCGTTTTCCGCGGGCACCAGCAGTCCCTTGAACCCCTTTTCCCTTGCCATAAGCGCCAGGGGCAGCACCCCCCGGACAGGCTTTATGCGGCCATCCAGAGACAGTTCACCAGACAGCAGATAGGAAGCGGTTGCGTCGGCCGGAATCAGGCCGGAGGCTGCAAGAATGGCCACGGCAACCGGCAGGTCTAACCCGGAACCCCCTTTCTGTACATCAGCCGGTGCCAGATTGACCACCACACGGTCCATGGGAAAGCTGTAACCGGAATTGTTCACTGCCGCCCGCACCCGTTCCTTGCTTTCCCGGACAGCGGCTTCTGCCAGTCCCACCATCTGGAAAACCGGGAGCCCCAGAGAAATATCCGCTTCCACATCCACCACAAAGGCGTCAATCCCGTTAAGGGAGCAGGAACTTGTTTTTGCGAGCACAGGTCACCTTACATTTTGTCATGTTATCTGTGTTTACCAGAATTTGGACCTGAACCAAAGAAAAATCTCATTTTGTTTTGCTTTGCATATGAAAATCAGGTATATATACCCCACATTTTCACAGACTTTTAATTCTTAAGAAAACACTTATGGATACAGCCTTCAGGCAGCAAACCCTGGCACAGACTGTTGCCCTGTCAGGGACCGGGGTTCATTCCGGAAAAAAAAACAACATCATGGTGAAACCGGCCATGGAAAACCACGGTATCAAATTCCGGCGGGTGGATCTGCCAGGCGCCCAGGAGATACCAGCCCTTTTCAAACGGGTGGTGGATACCAGCCTGGCAACGGTTCTGGGCGTAAACGGTGCCATTGTTTCCACCATCGAACATCTCATGGCAAGCTTTGCCGGACTCGGGATCGACAATGCCCTCGTGGAAATGGATGCATATGAAATGCCCATCATGGACGGCAGTGCCAAAGAGTTCACCCGGTCTTTCAGTGCAGCCGGTATCATTCCCCAGCGCCTGCCCAGACATTGCATGATTGTCAAGAAAACCATCCGGTTGCAGGACCAGGATAAGTTTGTGGAGATCCGGCCGGCCCCCTGTTTTAAAATCACCTGTTCCATTGATTTTAACCAGTGTTTCATAGGAAAGCAGCGCCTTACCTTTGACCGGGCAAAAAACAATTTTGAAAAAGAGATCAGCCATGCCAGGACCTTTGGGTTTATCCAGGACCTTGAACTGTTGAAAAAATTCAGTCTGGGAAAGGGTGGAAGCCTTGACAACGCCATTGTGATTGACAAAGATAGAATACTGAATTCAGAAGGATTACGCTACCCGGATGAATTTGTCCGGCACAAACTGCTGGACAGCCTCGGGGATTTTTCCCTGCTGGGCATGCCTATTCAGGGACATATTGTCACACACAAGTCCGGCCACACCCTGAACCACATGTTCATCCAGGAACTGCTGAACAGAAAGGATGCCTGGGAAACCGGACCTGCAATCATGGATATGGAAATGGAAGCATGAAGACAAAAATGAAACGGTTTTCCAAACAGGCATGCATGTTTCTGGTTTTCACGCTTCTGTTTCAGCTGCTTTTCCCGGCTGTTATGCATGCAGACACCTCTCCGGTTATAACCAACATCAAGCTGGCCAACACCCGGGATGACCTGCTCACCTATTTTGAAATACAAAATGCCTTTACGGATAAAATCACCCAGACGGTACAAAACGGCATACCCAGAGCCTTTTCTTTTTATGTGTCCCTGTACAAGACCAGTGACGTCTGGCGTGACAAAAAAATCGCCGACATTAGATTCACATCCACCATAAAATACAATTCTTTGAAACAGGAATATGCTGTTTTCCGGCCATGGAAAAATGAAAAACCGTCTGTCACCCAGTCCTTTGAAAAAGCCAAAGCCTGGATGACAGAAATTGACAACCTGAAGGTGATCCCTTTGAAGGATCTTGTCAAAAATGAAAAATACCAGATCAGAATCAAGGCCGAGCTTTCCCGGGTCACCCTTCCCTTTTTTCTGCATTATGTTTTCTTTTTCGTTTCTTTCTGGGATATTGAAACCGACTGGTACCTGATTAATTTCACCTATTAACCCCTGAAAAAACCATCTTGGGCTGTCCAATGACAGATGCCGCAAAAAATCTCAAGGAAAAGCGGTCCAGACGGAAAAAAGAAGGGATTTTTATCCTTCTTGTTCTGGCGGCTGTGGCCGTCCTCACCCTGATCGGAACCAGGATAACCCCCTTTGGCAAAGATTTCCCCCTGTCCAGCACGGTATTGATGTTTATACTCATCAATATCAACCTGCTGTTGCTTTTGACGCTGCTGTTGCTGGTGTTCCGAAACCTGGCCAAACTGTACTACGAGAAAAAAAAAAATGTCTTCGGCTCAAAGCTGAAAACCCGGCTGATCACCTCGTTTGTGATTCTGGCCCTGGTTCCCACCACGGTATTGTTTTTTTTCTCCATCCAGTTTATTTCCACCTCCATTGCATTCTGGTTCAATGCACCAGTGGAACAGACCTTGGAAAGCTCGCTTGCGGTGGGCCAGAAACTGTATTCCTCTATCGAAGAAAAAGACCTGTTTTTTGCCAAACGGGCCGCTTATCAAATCGATTCCAGAAAACTGCTGCAAGAAGAAAACCACAAAGAGTTGACCCGGTACACCCAGGTGATCCAGCGGGCTTTCAACCGCCACGCGGTAGAGGTCTACACCCCGGATGCCAAGCGGGTCAGTCTCTCCCTTGCCAATGAACTGGAGCCGTTGTATTTTGGCCTTTTGACCACCTCGGATCTGAACAAAATTTCCGAAGGCAAAACCAGTACCGCCATTTATCAACCCATTGAACAGGGGGAGTTTTTGCGGACCGTGTCCGCCATTCCCTTTGGTGCTTCACCGGAAAAAGTGTTGGGATATGTTGTTATAACCACACTTATCTCCAAAGACCTGTCTGAAAATCTCACCGCTATTTTGGATGGCATGGAAGAATACCATCAGCTCAAGCTGACCAAAAAACCCGCCCAGATCTCCTATTATATCGCCCTGTCCATTGTGGCGCTGCTGGTGATATTCTGCGCCATCTGGTTTGGATTTCAGCTGGCCAAATCCATCACGGTTCCCATTATGAAATTTGCCGAAGGCACCCGGCGGATTTCAGAAGGAGACCTTTCCTTTCAGATCGATTTTGAGACCGATGATGAAATCGGCACGCTGATCAAATCGTTTAATTCCATGACCACCCAGCTGGCAGCGGGCAGAGAACAGATTGCCCTGTCCCGGGAAATGCTCAGACAGCAGAATACGGAGCTGGAAAAAAGCCGGCAGTATATTGAAATTGTGCTGCAAAACATTTCCGCAGGCGTGATCTCCATAAACGACACCGGGGTTATCACCACCATCAACAAATCAGCCGAATCCATGCTGGCCATCAAAAACCAGGATATCATCGGGTCCAACTTCCGGCAGGTGCTCACTGGAGAATACCTGCAAATGGCTGCAAAACTGCATGAACAGACAGCCGCCGGCCAGGATTATATCCGGATGCCCATATCTGCAACAATCTCCGGTACTCCCAAGCATTTATCCCTCCACTGCAGCACACTCAAAGACCATGCTGGCCACAATATCGGGGCAGTACTGGTGTTCGACGATGTCACCGAACTGGAAAAAGCCCAGCGCATGGCAGCATGGCGGGAGGTGGCCCGCCGCATCGCCCATGAGGTAAAAAATCCCCTGACCCCCATCAAATTATCGGCCCAGCGCCTGAAACGCAAATACGGCCGAGAAATAAATGACCAGGTCTTTGCCAGTTGCGCCGATACCATTGTGGAGCATGTGGATTTGATTCGAAATCTGGTCAATCAGTTTTCCACTTTTGCCAAATTTCCGGATGTGAATTTCACCCGGGCAAGAATTGAAAATATCATTCTGGAAACCATTGCCCTTTACAGAGAAGGGCTGGAAAAGGTTGAGATCACCTCCAGGTTCGAGGAAAACCTGCCCACCCTCAAGCTGGACCACCAGCACATGAAACAGGCGTTTATCAACCTTATCGACAATGCCGTATCTGCGGTCAACAAGAACGGCACCATTGCAATCGATGTTTCTTTTGACACCATTTTGAAAATTGTGAGAATTGAAATTGCGGACAACGGAAAAGGCATCTCTGACAAAGAAAAAACCAAATTGTTCGAACCCTATTTTTCCACCAAAAAAACCGGTATGGGGCTGGGGCTTGCCATTGTGAACTCCATTGTTGCCGACCACAACGGGGTCATACGGGTTCTGGACAACCAGCCGAAGGGCGCAAAATTTATTGTTGAACTTCCGGCTGATTAGGCAGGCATGGTCCGAAAACAGCCCTGTTAGCCCTGAAAACGAAGAAAGGAAACAATTTTATGTATCCGGCAGTGTTGATCGTTGATGATGAAACCACCATAATAGAATCCCTTGAAGGCATACTTTCCGATGACGGATTTGAGGTCATGCACGCCTTTAACGGATATGAAGCCTTAAAAAAGATTGAAACCGATTCCCCGGATATCATTCTGCTGGATATCTGGATGCCGGGGATGGATGGTATAGAAACCTTAAAGGAAATCAAACAAGGATTCCCCAACATTCCGGTGGTGATGATCACCGGCCACGGCTCCATTGAATCGGCAGTGGATGCCACCAAATCCGGGGCATATGATTTTCTGGAAAAACCCTTGTCCATTGACAAGGTCATGGTCACCATCAACAATGCCCTGAATTTCAGAAAGCTGGAAGAAGAAAATATGTATCTGCGCAAAAAAACCATTGAAAAAAACGCCATTACCGGCACCAGTCCGGCAGTACAGAAATTGTATCAGGAGGTGATGTCAGCCTCGCCTTCCGATGCCGCCATTCTTATCACGGGCGAAAACGGTACCGGCAAGGAAATGGTTGCCAGAACCATCCACCAGTTCAGCTTGCGGCCGGAAGAACCGTTTATCATTATCAACTGTGCAGCCATTCCCGAAGAAACCATTGACAGCGAACTGTTCGGCCATGAAAAAGGGGCCTTTGACAATGCCCTGTCCAAAAATATGGGAAAATTTGAACTGGCCGCCGGCGGCACCCTGTTTCTGGATGAGATCGGTGACATGAACATCCATTCCCAGGCAAAAATTCTGCGGGCACTGGAATCCAAGACTTTTCAACGCATCGGCAGCAGCAGAACCATCCACATGGATGTACGGATCATCGCATCCACCAACAAGAACCTTACCGCAGAAATTGAAAAAGGCAATTTCCGTCAAGATCTTTTTTTCCGGTTGAACGTCATACCCATCCACGTGCCGCCCCTGCGGGAGAGAAAAAAAGATATCCCATTGCTGGTGGACACCTTTCTGGAAAAACTGGCCGGACAGTCGTCCGATCCCCAAAAAACCGTTTCCCCCCAGGCCCTGGAGCTGCTGGCTGATTATGCCTGGCCGGGAAATGTAAGAGAGCTCAAAAACCTGGTGGAGCGGCTGTCCATAATGGTCCAGGGACAACAGATCGACGTCGGGGACCTGCCCCACCCCTATAATCCGGGGCAAGAAACCATGCCCCCAAAGGAACGCAGGCACCTGTTTGCCATCAACAACCTGGACAAGGCCCGGGCAGCTTTTGAAAAAGCATATATCAAAAGCAAGGTTGACCAGGCCAGGGGCGATATCCCGGCCGTGGCAAAAGCCCTGGGCACCAGCACCCGGTTCATCAAAAAACAGCTGTCCTGACCAGGGTTTATTATGCGCATCATCAGCGGCATCTGCAGGGGCAGAAAACTGTTTTCTCCAAAAGGACGGGACATCCGGCCCACCGCCGACCGGATCAGAGAATCTGTATTCAATATCCTGGAACCACGGCCAAAAAATGCACTGGTGCTGGATCTGTTTGCCGGCACCGGTGCCTTAGGGCTGGAGGCCTTGAGCCGGGGAGCGGCCCATGCGGTGTTTGTGGATATGTCTGCTGCATCCTGCAGCATTGTTCAGCAGAATATCGACCATTGCAGGTTTTCCGAAAAATCCCGCGTGTTCAGACGGGATATTTTCAAGCAGGCGCTTCCTTTGTCTGTTACAGCCAGCAGTTTTGATCTGATCTTCATGGATCCGCCCTACCACAAAAATCATGTAAAAACGTTGGTTGAAACCTATCAAATATCGGCTCTTTTAACAGATGGCGGTATGATTGTGGCAGAACATGCGGCAAAAGAAATTCTGCCGGATATCCTGAACGGGCTTGACATTTTCCAGCAAAAAAAATACTCAGGGACAACGGTTTCCTTTTTAACCAGAACCCAGGACCCTGCAAGAGGATGAGAATGCCACCAAAAAAAAGAACTGCCATCTACCCTGGATCATTTGATCCCTTGACCAACGGCCATGTGGATGTAATCCAGCGGGCCCTGGAAATTTTTGATGAAGTTATTGTGGCCATCCTCAGGAATCCCTCTAAAAAAGCGTTGTTCTCCACCGAAGAAAGACTGGAAATGATCCAGCAGAGCTTCAACGGCAACAGCGCCCTGAAAGTGGATTGCTTTGATGGGCTCCTGGTGGACTATGCCCGCATGAAACACGCCGTTGCCATCATCCGGGGGATGCGGGCCATATCTGATTTTGAAAGTGAGTTTCAGATGGCGCTGATGAACAGAAAACTGCACAAGGATGTACAGTCGGTATTCCTTATGACCGGACTCAGATGGATTTTCACCTCCTCTTCCATTATCAAGGAGGCGGCCCAGTTCGGTGGTGATATCTCGGACATGGTACCCAAACCGGTAAGACAAAAACTCATGGAAAAATTTCCCCTGCTTGTGGAAAAACTGGAACAGACCCCGCCCAAAAAAGGCAGCTGAAGAGCATGGACCTCTGGCAGCTCCAGATTTTTGTCACCGTGGTAGAAGAAAAAAGCTTTTCAAAGGCGTCCCATACCATCAATCTGTCACAGCCCACCGTATCAACCCATATAAAGGAACTTGAACAGCATTTCCAGTGCCGGCTTCTGGACCGGCTGGGCAAACGAACCGAGCCCACCCAGGCGGGATGGATTTTATTTGAATATGCCAAAAAAATGCTGGCCGTGAAAGACAGAACCGAATCCGCCATGCTGGATTTTATCGGATGCACCAAAGGCCGCCTTGCCATCGGCGGCAGCACCATACCAGCCGGATATATCCTTCCCAGGCTCATGGGGCCTTTTGGCAGGGCCTATCCAAATGTATCCGTCTCTTTATCTGCCGGAGACACCCGCCAGGTCATTGAAGATGTCACATACGGCCGGGTGGAAGTGGGGGTGGTGGGCGCCCAGACAACGGATGCCGCCATTGTTCAGAAAATCCTTCTGCCAGATGAAATGAAGCTCATTGTACCGTTCGGCCATAAATGGGCACAACTGTCTGCCGTGGACTGGCATGATTTGATAAATGAACCCTTTATTGCAAGGGAATCCGGTTCAGGTACCTGGCAGTCCATATGCAGCAGCATGGCAGATGCCGGATATGATCCGACAAAATTAACCACCTGTATTACCATGGGATCTTCTGTTTCCGTCATCCAGGGCATCCTCAACCATGTGGGGGTTTCCATTCTCTCCACCACAGCGGTGGCTGATGATCTGGCAAAAGGCAGGCTCTTTGCCCTGGCGGTAAACGGGCTGGACCTGGACCGCTTTTTTTATCTGACCTGGGCAAAAAAACGCACCCAGTCACCCATCTGCAAGAAATTTATCGCATTTGCACAGCAGCACCTTTCAAAGCCCTGATCCATCCGTTCCCGGACCGGCATTTCCCTTGCAAAAACTTCATTGACAACCCTTGCGATTTCTGACAAGCTTTGCTGCAGCATTGAAGATACGCATATGGCTGAACACAATCACTTAGAAACAGGAATACGCCATGATAATAGGACTGGATGTTGGCGGTACACATACGGATGCGGTGGTCATCAGCAGCAACGGCATTGAAAAAAGTATCAAAGTTCCCACAGAATCTGCCGATCTATTCAACACGGTGCTTTCCGGATTTACCCGGCTTCTGGCATCCATTGATCCCGGCCGAATCCGGCGGGTGGTCATTTCCACCACCCTGACCACCAATGCCATTGTCCAGCAGACCATGGAACCGGTGGGTATGATTGTCTCAGCCGGTCCGGGCATAGACCCGGAATTTTTTCGCACAGGCGACCATTATTATGCCGTTTCCGGCTCCATCAACCACAGGGGGCGGGAAAAAGCCCCTGTCAATGAGAATCAGATCCAGGATATTGCCGGAAAACTGAAAAATGCCGGTGTGGAATATGTGGGGGTGGTCAGCAAATTCTGCGTCAGAAACCCCGCCCATGAAATCCTTATCAAACGCATCCTCAATAAATATTTCAAACAGGTGTTTTTGGGCCACCACGTATCCGGAAACCTGAACTTTCCCAGGCGGATCGCCACTACCCATTTGAATGCGGCTGTATTTGCGTTGCACAGATCCTTTTTTGAAGCTGTGAAAAAAAGTCTGGCTGAAAAAGGGCTGACGGTTCCCATCCAGATCCTGAAAGCAGACGGCGGGACCATGAGCCTGGAAGCATCCATGCATTTTCCCGGCCAGACGGTTTTATCAGGACCGGCCGCCAGTATCATGGGGGCCATCCCTTACGCGCCTGCTGGACAGGATGCCATTGTGCTGGATATCGGCGGCACCACCACTGATATCGCCTTTCTGGTGGACAAAGCCCCGCTGCTGGAACCCGTGGGTATTCAGAGGGGCCGCTACAAAAGCCTGATCCGGTCTTTGCGTACGGACTCCAAAGGCATCGGCGGCGACAGCGCCCTGCGGGTCAGCGGCAATGTGCTGTCCATCGGTCCGGACCGTCAGGGACCGGCCATGGCATTCGGGGGGCCTTTGCCCACGCCTACGGATGCCCTTGTGGTACTGGGGCTCATGGATACCGGAGACCGGGAAAAAGCGCTTGCCGGTATCCATACCATTGCACAGGCACTCGGAATTTCAGATGAAGCGGCAGCGGAAAACATATTCAAGACCTGCTGCACCATTATTTTGAAAAAAACCTTTGAAATGATCGATCAGATCAATTCACAGCCAGTGTATACCGTGCATGATTTTCTGGAGGGGTACAAACTCAGCCCCCGGAAAATCCTTCTGCTCGGGGGACCTGCCCCCTATTTTGCCAAAAAAATCGAAGACCTTTACCAGATCGACACCCTTGCGGTTCCGGAATCCGCCGTTGCCAATGCCATCGGGGCGGCTTTGGCCAGGACCACCTGTGAGGTCTCCCTGAATGCGGATACTGAACAGGGCATTGTCACCGCCCATGAGGAAGATTTTGCAGAACCCATCTCAAAAACCTTTTCAGAAGATGAACTCATGGAAACCGCCTACAACCTGCTGCGGGAAAAAGCCATCAATTCCGGGGCAGATCCGGAAAATATGGATGAAGTGGAGGTGGTGGAGTATCAGAAATTCAATATTGTTCGAAATTTTTCACCCAGGGGAAAAATATTCCGCACCAAAATGCAACTCAAACCGGGCCTGATCAAAGGCTTTGACAAGATGTTACACCAAAGAGGCAATCATGCTGAAAGCAATGCATAAAACCGGACTGGTATTTTTTCCCGCCTTTGACTGGGCCATAGACCCCACCCATCCCGAAAGAGAAGAGCGGCTTTTGTACACCCAGGACCAGGTCATGGAAGAGGGCATATTTGATATTCCGGGAATCATGGAATACAAGCCTGCTTTGGCAACCCCCAAAGATATCCAGCGGGCCCAGTTCTGTGTGCCGGATGAAGAAACCATCACCACGGAATCCCATCTTATCAGCGCCGGCGGGGCCAAGGTTATTGCCGATGCGGTCATGGGCAAAGAAGTGCAGAACGGGTTTGCCCTGGTGCGGCCACCTGGACACCATTCCATGCGGGTCTCACACGGGGGTCGGGGATTCTGCCACATCAATATGGAAGCCATCATGGTGGAATATATCCGGACCCGGTACAATGTCAAACGCATCGCCATCATTGACACCGACTGCCACCACGGAGACGGCACCGACAATATTTTCTGGCATGACCCGGATGTGCTGTTCATCTCCCTGCACCAGGACGGCCGGACCATGTTTCCGGGAACCGGATTCCCCGGGGAACTGGGGGGACCCAATGCCAAGGGCAGCAACCTGAACATTCCCCTGCCCCCCGGGACCTCCACCGAAGGGTATCTGTATGTGATCAACCATTGCGTGCGCCCTGTTCTGGATGCATTCAAACCGGATCTGGTGGTCAACTCGGCAGGCCAGGACAACCACTACACAGATCCCTTGACCAATATGAATTTCTGCGCCCAGGGATATGCCCAGCTCACCACCTTGTTAAAACCTGACATTGCGGTACTGGAAGGGGGCTATGCCATAGAAGGGGCCCTGCCCTATGTCAATCTGGGGATTATTCTGGCCATGGCCGGCATTGATTACACCGGGGTGGTGGAACCGGATTACAATCCGGAAAAACTCAAACAGTCTGTGAGCATTACCGACAAGATCAAGAAAACGGTTGACCAGATCAATGGCTTCTGGGGCCAGCGCCATCAGATGCGAGAGGCTGCCGGCAACCCCGGAGAGCTGCAGGTGCGCCACCGGGAAATCTATTATGACACAGACAATATTTTTGAACGGCAGAAAGAACGGATCAGAATCTGCAGAGACTGTGGCGGCAGCTTTGAAATTGATTCCAGGGCAATGCCGGGCCGTCACATTTTAGCGGTGCATATTCCCATCAATGCCTGTAAAACCTGTATCGAAAAAGGGTATGCATTTTTTGAATCCGCTCCTGCAGGTACCTATGACCAGATTTATCTGATGGACCGGCCCAAAGATTCCTATCATACCAAATAACCCCCATGCCCTGACGGGCACAACAAAATAGGAAAGCTCTTAGCTCTTAGCTCTTAGCTGTTAGCTGAGTACTGAGGGCTGACGGCTTTCATATAACACCCATGCCCTGGCGGGCACAACAAATTATGAAAGTTATGAGGGGTGAGTTATGAGTATTGAGAGAAGCTAATTTGATAGTTTTTTCTCACTACTCAAACCTCATATCTCACTACTTTCATATAAAAAAAACGGTGCAAACAATGAACCAACCAGGTATTGGTATGCATCTTAAAATCAGGTCCCGTGTGATACAATGCATGCGGGATTTTTTTGACCGGCAGGGCTACCTGGAAGTGGAAACCCCCGTGAAAAGCCCTGCCATCATTCCGGAAGCCCACATTGACCCGGTGACGGCAGACGGACAGTTTCTCATGGCCTCCCCGGAACTTTACATGAAACAGCTTTTGGCCAGGGGGTATCCGAAAATATTTCAGATCTGCAAATGTTTCCGGCAAAATGAAAGCGGAACCCAGCATCTGCCTGAGCATACCCTGCTGGAATGGTATGGGACCGGTGATACCTACCTGGATCTCATGGACCAGTGCCAGGCATTGGTGCGGCATATTGCCGCAGGTCTGGGATATGGTGCTTGCCTCTCCTACCAGGGGCTTACCCTGGATCTTGCCGCCCCTTTTGACCGCATGACCGTGCACCAGGCATTTGAACAGCATGCCCCCAAATCCTGTGACCAGGCCCTGGCAGACGACAGCTTCCATGAGATCATGGGATTTGCGGTGGAACCCTGCCTGGGCAAAAAGCAGCCGGTTTTTCTCATGGATTACCCTGTTTGCCTGGCCAGCCTGGCGGCCCCGAGCGCCCGGAAACCGAACCTGGCAGAACGGTGCGAGTTCTATATGGCCGGTATCGAACTGGCCAACGGGTTTACCGAATTGACCGATCCCCGGGTGCAGCGCCGGCGGTTTGAAGCGGAAAACCGTATCCGGGCCCGTCAGGGACGACAGCAGCTGCCCCTGCCGGAAACCTTTCTTTCAGAGCTGGAAGCCATGCCGCCGGCTGCCGGCATCGCCCTGGGGGTTGACAGGCTGGTGATGCTTTTTGCCAATGCCGCCACCATTGACCAGGTAGTGGCCTTCCCCCCTGAAATCTGCTGATGTTATTGTGAAATCCGGGCCTGGGTGCGGCAGAACCAGTACATGATGCCGCAGCCGGCAAAAAACAGACCGATGGCCCATAGAAGCTGACCATCTGCGGCAGGCAGGATATTGATATTGGTATACACCGGGACATTTTTGACAATGGTGACAGCATTGTCCAGTTTCACATACTGCCGTTCCACGACAATCACCTGCTTAAAGGGCCACAATGCCCACAGGGAACCGGCCATAAGCCCCAGAAGAAATGCCATCGTGGCATCATAATACCGCGTGAGCACATAATTCACCAGCCGTGCGAACAGCAGCCCGCCAAACACAATTCCCAGCGTAACACTTCCCAGAAAGACCATGGTGTCCAGGTGAAAATATTTCACCGCGGAAATCGCGGACAGCACATCAAAATAGGCCCCCATGAGAATCAGCACCAGGGATCCGCTGATACCGGGCAGCACCATGGCGGAAATGGATACCGCCCCGCAAAGGCCGGCATACAGATATTCTGTCACCGTATACCTGCCCAAGGAGCGTAATGGATTTTTTTCTGCACCATCCCGGGCGTTATCCATCTTCTCTTGTTCATACTGGATCTGGTAATAATCAGATTTTTGTTTTACCTTGTCATAGGGATTGACCTGCATGTACACCGCCATTGTCACGGCAGCCCCCAAAACCACAAAAACCATCAGATACAGCCGCAGGGTCCTGATCAGCTTTGCCGGGATCATAATCGACACCAGGATCAATCCGAAAAAAAATGCATAGGTCACAGAAAAATGCTGCACCAGAAGATATGTCATCAAAGTGGAAAGCCCGAAAATAGCAGCTGCCGCACCGATGATCAGCTTAAAGAGAAACAGGAAATCATTTTGTTCCAAAAATACCACAATGGCACGGGCACTGCCCTTGCGGCCCAGATGTTTTATGAATCCAGTTCCCAGGCCCATGGCCTGGTATACAAGTGACTTATTGATACGGTTCAAAATGGCAAAGACCCGTTCATAGATATTGAAAATCAGCAGAAAGGTACCGCCGGAAACACCTGGAATAATATTGGCTGCCCCCAGACAAAACCCCATGAGCAGCTCTTTTAAAAAAGAGGGTACCGTTTTTTCTCTGGACCGGGAAGGTGCTTTTGTTTTATTCATTCCACCCATGCTGTCCGATGAGCTTCACAAACCGGCACCCCCCCAGGCTTTCTTTTTTTATACCGGTATCGGTCTTTGTCAATTTCACAAGATCCTGGGAAAAATGCCCCCCCACCGGCATGACCAGACGACCGCCGGGTGCCAGCTGTTCCACCAGGGGAGACGGGATCTGGTTACCGCCGGCAGTCACAATGATGGCATCAAACGGGCTTTCTTCCTTCCACCCCTGGGTGCCGTCGGAATAGCGGGTCACGATATTATGAAACCGCAGCCGGTCAAACAGGGTGCGGGCCTGCAGAAAAAGCGGGTGGTTGCGTTCAATGGTGTATACCCGGTATACCATTTTGGCCAGAATAGCGGCCTGATAACCGGATCCGGTACCGATTTCAAGCACACGGTCCGATTTTTTGAGATCCAGGCTCTGGGTCATCTCTGCTATGATATAGGGCTGGGATATGGTCTGGCCCTCACCAATGGGCAGGGGAAAATCCCCGTATGCACTGTCCACAAGGGCCTCACTTACAAACAAATGCCGGGGCACTTCATTCATTGCCTGAATCACCAGCGGATCGGTCACCCCCCGGGCAATGATTTGTCTGTCCACCATGTCGTTGCGCCACCGGACAAATTTTTTGGGCTCATCATTCATGAACCCCTTCATACCAGCATGTCCGGCTTCCGTCAAGCAGATACCGCCCCCCACTGTATATTTGCAAACAGCGTACACTTCTTATAGAAGCCCCTGGTGGTGTCCTGTGAACGGATCGTCAGAGCCGAAGGGGGCCAGGTAAGATATGCCGGGATGGTCTTCACCCGGAAAACGGTTTGCTGCATGTCAGTGTTCTTATGCAAAAAGGCGCCCGCAGGATCTTGGCCGTGCACAGGATACCACCAGGGGCGGGACCGGGAACAGATTTTTAAATTTTATAAATGACCCGTTTGTCTGTAATTATTATATCCACGGTATGTTTTCTGGAGTCCATCTGAATCTGGTCCACGATCTGCTCTTCAAAAGCAAGAGAGATCTTTCTGCAGGTTTCGGGCAGGCGTGTGATAAGCTTGGTATAATAATTGCTACCAAACCCTATGCGGCCGCCTTTGTCGTCAAAGGCCAGGCCTGGAATAAAAGCGATATCGATCTCATCCAGAGAAATTTTTTTGCATTTTTCAGGATCCGGTTCCAGCACATCACCGGCATTGGTCAGCAGGTCCTTGTCATAATCAATGATTTTACACAGATGAAACGCATTTTTGGCATCTGTGAACACCGGCATTACAATTGTTTTTTCGATGTGAAGGGCTTTGCGAATAATTCTTTCGATGGGCATTTCTCCACTGCCGGGGGGGTGCATGAAAGATACCTGGGATTCCATGAAATTGGCAAATTCAAATACTTTGGTCTCAATCTGATAGTATTTGGCTTCCTGTGCCTGTTTTGACAATGCATCAAGCTTTTCTGCCACCTGAACCAGTATGCTGGTTTTCGTGTTTTTCACCTCTTCCATAATCACTTTTCCTTATGGTTACAAAAAAATATACCAGAATATTATACACAAGTGCCTGATTGTCAACATGCAATAACCATTGACTGTTCATATGTCCCATGCTATTTGGGTATAATTGGATAACAGATGTGACATGCAGTTCTATCAGACAAAAACAGCCATAACAGGAAAAACCATGCTGGATGCAAAATATATTTTAAACAACCTGGGAACTGTTCAACAGGGAATGGAAAAACGCGGTGCTGCAGTTGATTTTTCCATACTCATGGAAAATGAGGAAAAACGAAAAACCCTTCTGCTGCAAATTGAAGAATTACGGCACGAGCGTAACGTGGTTTCCGATGATATTGCAAAAATGAAGCGGTCGGGCAAAGATGCCCAGCCCAGCATCGAAAGGATGCGGTCTGTCTCGGAAACCATCAAAACACTGGACAAAGACCTGGGTGAGATTGAAACCGCCATTCACGAATTTTTGATCACCCTGCCCAACCTGCCCCATGCAGATGTGCCAAAAGGGATAGATGATTCCCAGAACCGTTTGGAAAAAACCCATGGCACTCCCCGGGTGTTTGACTTTCCCGTCCAGGACCATGCTGATATCGGAGAGGCCCTGGGAATTCTGGATCTTGCCAGAGCTGCCAAACTGGCCGGTGCCCGCTTTCCTTTGTATCTTGGTTCAGGCGCCAGACTGGAGCGGGCCCTGATCAATTTCATGCTGGATATCCATACAAAAGAGCATGGATACAAAGAGACCCTGCCGCCTTTTATTGTCAACACAGCCACCATGACAGGTACGGGCCAGCTGCCCAAATTTGAAGCGGATCTGTTCAAGCTTGAGGGGCTGGATTATTATTTGATTCCCACCTCAGAGGTGCCGGTGACCAATATTTATGCCGGTGACATGCTGGCAGAACCGGACCTGCCGTACAAATATACCGCCTATACCCCCTGTTTCAGATCCGAGGCCGGTTCTTACGGCCGGGACACCAAAGGGCTGATCCGGCAGCACCAGTTCAACAAGGTGGAAATGGTGAAAATCACAACGCCTGAATCCTCTTTTGCAGAACTGGAATCCCTTCTGGCCAATGCAGAAACCATTCTCCAGCGCCTGGAGCTGCCCTATCAGGTGCTCACCCTGTGCACCGGAGACTTGGGGTTCTCCGCCACCAAAACCTATGACATCGAGGTATGGATGCCGGGACAGGACAAATTTCGGGAGATTTCTTCGTGCAGCAACTGCCTGGATTTTCAGGCACGGCGGGCCGGCATCCGCTTTAAACGCAAAGATGCGAAAAAACCCGAGTTCTGCCATACGTTGAATGGATCAGGCCTTGCCGTGGGGAGGACCTTTGCCGCCATCCTTGAAAACTATCAGCAGCCGGACGGTACGGTCACTATACCGGAAGCCCTGGTACCGTATATGGGAGGTCAAAAAACAATCACCAATGAAACCTGAACTGTTTCCAGCGCATATCCGGCCCCATCTTGTGCCCCGGCCCAAAGGTGATCTGTATTATAAATGCCTGGGCTGCGAAGCCGAATATTCAGTGGAAAAGTTGTTGTATGTCTGCCCGGCATGTGATGCCGTCCTGATGCTCCATAACCGGAACCAGAAAGATCTTTACAAAATTGACGGGACCACCTGGCAGCAGATATTCGACTACCGCAGAATGCTGAAGATACCCGCCTTGAAAGGTATTTACCGGTACCATGAATTCATCGGCCCGGTGATGCCCCTGGAATCCATTGTGTATCTGGGAGAAGGCCACACCCCTGTGGTGGAAGCATCCGGATTTCTTACAGAAAAGGTGGGGCTGCATTTTTATTTTAAAAACGACGGCCAGAATCCCAGTGCCTCGTTCAAGGACCGGGGTATGGCTTCCGCCCTTTCCAGCATCAAATTTCTCCTTGACCAGGGGCTTGTCTCAGATGTCATTGCGGTGTGTGCATCCACCGGGGACACCTCTGCGGCAGCTGCATTGTATGCTTCTTACCTGAGGCCTTTGATCAAATCGGCCGTGCTGCTGCCCCACAAAAAAGTCACGGTCCAGCAGCTGTCCCAACCCCTGGGCAGCGGGGCCAGGGTATTTGAAATCCCGGGGGTGTTCGATGACTGCATGAAGATAGTGGAACATCTGTCCACCCGATATTCCGTCGTGCTGCTCAATTCCAAAAACGCCTGGCGCATTCTGGGACAGGAATCCTATTCCTATGAGATTGCCCAGGATTTTGACTGGGATATGTCCCGCAAGGTGGTGGTGGTTCCCATCGGCAATGCCGGTAACATCTCAGCCATCATGAACGGGTTCCTGAAATTTTTCAGGGCCGGCATCATCAACCAGCTGCCCAAAATCATCGGGGTGCAGTCAGAACATGCAGACCCGGTGTACCAATACTATCTGGAACCGGATGAAACAAAACGGGTATTTACCCCTGTGAACACAAAACCCAGTGTGGCCCAGGCGGCCATGATAGGCAATCCCGTGTCCATGCCCCGGGTGGTTGCCATTGCAGGAGACTACAACCGGGAATCCGGGCATGAGAATGTTTTTTTTGTCCAGGTAACCGAGCAGGCCATCATGGACTGGCAGCTCACAGCCAACCAGAATGGGCATATTGCCTGTACCCAGGGGGGAGAATGTCTGGCCGGACTTGTAAAGGCCCGGGCCATGGGCCTGGTTGCTTCAGATGAAACCGCTGTGTTGAATGCAACCGCCCATGCCATAAAATTTTCTGAATTCCAGGACCTGTATTTTAAAAATAAAATCCCTGACGCCTATCATATCGCCCCGGACCCGGAACGTATGAATTTGCCGGAACTGATCAGCCCGGATAACCCGGATCTTGTGCCCTCCCAGGAAAACCGGCTGGGAACATCAGATTTTGCACAATTTATCGCGGACATATCCGGGAAAATAGCACATAAAATGCACTTATCATCTGCTGACTGATGGATTTTCATGGCTTTAAAAATGCTATAATCACAGCCTGTTCGCTTACAATTTTGGTATGCTGTCCAGGCAGCCCGGCTGCAGGCGCGGTAAAAACCTCCCTGAAGAATTATTCCATAATCACCCATGGAAACCAGTCTGTCCTGTGTGAGCCCTACACCGTCAAAAAAGATGACTGGCTCTATAAAATTTTCCGGCAGAAAGGGGAAATTTCTGAACAGGATTTCCCCCTGTTTATCGCAATTTTTAAAAAAATAAACCCAGGGATCAGCAATATCGATACCATATCACCGGGAACCCAGATTCTCATCCCTTTGAAAATCGTAACCAAGCAGGCGTATACAGCTGATGATACAGGCATGGTGGCAGTGCCGGTAGTGGAATTTTCCCATCTGCCGGCTGGTTTTGATGTGACACCATATGTCAGTGAACATATTATCCAGCCCGGTGACACGGTTTCTGGTCTTCTGGACAGCACATTTTTACAAAAAGGCGGGGGTGTCACCCGGGAGGGCCGTCTGCTGTTTTACCGCCTGAACCCGGACATCAAAAATATCCATATGGTGCATCCGGGTACACGGGTGATGGTTCCTGACCCGGCCATTCTGTCCCAGTCCTGGTTAGCTTCGTATCTTGCCCATGGCAATCTGTCGGCCCCAAAAAAAACGCCGACTGAAGATGATTCGGTAAAAACCGTGGGGATGTCCCGGCCTGCCGCAGTTCGTAAACCTGAAAATCCGGTGCCAAATGTTTCCCCTTACCAGATCCTGCAGCTGAAACGGTATGCATCCCTGATAAACGGCACCCTGGTCCACCAGGGAAAAATCTATTTTCCAGCCAAGAATGATGACCGTATGGTGCGACTTGATCTTTCCCGGACACCGCTGGTCGAAGCCACGGAAACCCAAGAAAAAATTCTGCTCATCCCTGAAAACCGTTCAGACAGGGTGATGAGTAAAAAAATGATCCAGACCATCAAATCCCATTGGAAGCATGTAAAAACAGAACAGATCAAGGCGGCCATGCAAAAGGCCCGCCAGGATACACAAAAAACGGCTGCTTTGGATCTCATTCGGGACAATATGGCACAGATACTGTCGGAGACCCCTTTTGAATACACGCCTGATGAAAAAATACCGTTTGTTATGAACAATGTTCCCTTGTCAGCTGTCTTCGGACGAATAAAACGGCCTGACCGTTCAGACCTGCTGATCAACTTCGCCACCATTTACGGCAACGGCTTGGCCCGTATCGAAAACATGGGATTTGATATTTTGTCTTTTTCACCGAACCAGGCCTGGAAGCATCAGGTCCGGCTGCTGCTCTCTGCTTTGGGCTATACCATCTGGGAAAATCCCTCCTTCAGCCACCTGAAACAGGTGGAAACTTTGGAGGGCGTGTATGCGGAATTGTTGCCGGACCGCGTTTTTGTTTCACTGTATCCTCTGTCTTCCGGCGCCGGCATGTTTATGAAAAAAGAACAGATCCGGTATGTTCACCTGAAATAACAGACAGTTGAAAGTATACCTGTACAAGGATGTATTATGAAATACCATCTGATTTGGATAGTTTTACTTGGTTTTCTGGTTTCTGCCTGTACCAGCACCACCGGCAAATCCCAAAAAGAATCCGGTCTGGCTGAGGCTGTTCAGATTCAAGGAGAGACGCTTTTGCTCCAAGGGGACTATACGGCTGCCTTATCCAAACTGCTGGAGGCGCGCAAAATGACCCCTAAAAATCCCTATCTGCTCAACAGCCTGGGGCTGGCCTATATGGGAAAAAAAAGGGATGATCTGGCTGTATCTGCTTTTCAACATGCACTGGATTTGAAACCGGATTACTCCAAAGCCCTCAACAATCTCGGTACTGCCTTTCTGCGCCAGAAAAAATGGGATCAGGCCATCTTGGCCTTTGAAACGGTATTGGACGATCTTTTGTATCCAACACCCCATTATCCCCTTTCCAACCTGGGGTGGGCCTATCTGGGCAAACAGGATTACAGCCGGGCGGAATCCTATTTTTCCCAAGCCCTGGATGTGATGCCTGGATTTGTCACCGCCTCCCATGGACTGGCCCAGGTATATCTGAATTCCCGGCAGGTGGAAAAGGCCGTTACATTTCTCACAAACGCCCTTCGCAAGCTTCCGGACAGTGCCCTTCTCCACGCAGACCTGGCCCGGGCTTATGAAGCACGGGGCCAGACCGCTCAGGCCAGGAATTCCTGGCTAAAGGTACGCCAGTATGCACGGGAAAACTCAGCGCTGGCCGAAACTGCCAGAAAAAGGCTGACAGATATGGATTAATTATCCGCCTGGGTAATATTGCGTTTTTGTTCCAGCTGGACAATGGAAGGGGTCAGGAAAATGAGCAGCTCATTTCTGTTGTCCTGTTGCTGGGTGGTGCCGAAAAGCATGTCCCCGAGAACCGGAATGCCTGTCAGAAACGGCAGGCCATCCACATCCCGGTTTGTTGTGGTCTTCACAATCCCGCCAATGACCACGGTATCGTTGTTGTTCACCAAAAGTTCGGTTTCCGTTTCATTGGTGGCCAGTGTCGGTGCACCTGAGGCAGTAATGCTGGATATGTCATTCTTGGTCAAAAACACCTTCATGGAAATCCGCTTGTCCGGGGTCACATGGGGGGTCACCTCCAGCAGCAGGTCAATATCTTTGAATTTCACTGAAGATCCGCCGGCATCATCCCGCTCAAGATACGCAAATTCCACACCCTGTTTGATTTTGGCTTTTTTGTTGTCCAGGGTTAGTATGCGCGGGGATGAAACAATTTTGACATCCCCCTGGGCTTCTGATGCAGCCAGCTTGGCACTCAAGGCCATGCTGGAGGAGTCGAGCAGTCTGAAAAAAGAAAAATCCCCGCTCATTCCACTGCCTGACGGATTATTCACCGACACGGATGTATCGTTGACAAACCCCGAAGTGACAGCCGCATCATTGGAGAGGTTCCACCCCACCCCGATGCTTCGGGAAAAGTCCTTTGTTACCTCCACCACTCTGGCTTCGATCATGATCTGGGGGGTTACCGTATCCAGGCGGAAAATCATCTCCTGGATCTGGTCGACCTTTTCTCTGGTATCGGTGACAATGATCATGTTTGTGCGCTGATCCACGGAAATATGGCCCCTGTCCGGGGTCAGCAAAGAAGCGATATGGGGCTGGATATCTGCCTGGGCATCGGAATAATTGATGGGAATATACTGGGTGACCAGCGGTTCCAGGCTTTTTTTCTGGGCCAGGGCTTTTTTTCTGGCAGAAATGGCATCCTGCAGATCCTGTTCTTCCTGTTTGATCGTCTGAACCGTGGCAATGCGCACCACATCCCCTTCCATCTTTTTGCCCAGGCCGTTCATCTTGAGAACCAGGTCCAGCACCTGGTCCCAGGGAATGGGCTTTTCCAGGGTCATGGTCACCTTTCCCTGCACATCCTTGTCCACAGCAAAATTCAGCCCACTGACACTTCTGAGTATACGAAAAACATTTTTGATGTCTGTATCATAAAAATCCAGCTTGATCTTTTCTCCGGTATATACAGGTTCTTTCCCGAAGACCGCAGTATACTCATCTGAAACAGCTTTGCTTGCTGCCGGTGAGGCGGTAACAATGGGTGTCATGGAAATTTTTGGACCCGAATCAGCTGACGGTCTTTCTTTTACATTCCGGGCCGGCGTTATCTCTTTCCCTGCCTTTTCAAACCGGGGCGACGCAACACTGGCAGGATCAAACCGCAGAGAAATACGGTTTCCGTTCTGGGAAACCCGGAACGGCACTTTTTCCCGGATCATGATGTCAATATCTGCATCCGTGCTGTTGTCTGCACCGGGTTTGGGCAGTATTTTTTCAACAGCCCCCATAAAATATTGTGTCAGCAGCGGCCGCTGGTGGTGGTCGGGTATCCGGGTATTGTACAAATGCAGTTTCAGTCTGTTTTGATCCTGCCAGATGGTTTCATACTTTACCGGATGGCTGGTTTCCACCTGGATATCTGCATGACCGGTCTCGGCTGTATGGAATGTGATGTCGGTCATGACAGCAGGTGTATGCAAAGCAGTTGGTGTTGATGCTATATTCTCATTCACTCCGGCAATGTCTGCGGGTGGTTGCTGTTTTTCAGAAACAACCGGTTTTTCAACCGGATCCGGAAGTGTTTCCACCACATGCCGGTCCGGGAACAGGGTCACATGCAACTGGTTTTCCAGCTCTGTAACCGCATAGGGAATGTCCCGGTTCAGCAGGATTTCCACTTTGGCTGTTGTCTGTTTCTGATCGGCATACACCACCCTTATCGATTCTACGGGGTCAGACACAACCGACGGGGAGGTGAAATCCGGCGCAATCCCGGTATCCGGCAGATAGATGGCCACACCAAAAGGGAAATCCTGTTTGATGGCGGTATATTCCAGTTTTTCTTTGCCTGTGATACGAATGCCGATCTGATCATCTAAAGTTTGCAGGGCCACGGCATGAATCATCCGCTTGCCCGGGGCATGGGACAAGCTGCTTTGGGAATCTTTCTGGGTTCCGGCATCCACTGGTCCGGGATTTTCAGTTTTCAGGGAATTACATCCGCCCGCAATTGCGGCAGCCAGTATCACAGCACCGGCCAGAACCCGAAAATTCATTTTGTAAAACTGAAAAAAAACCATATCATTCCCCGCTGTCATTTTTTTGCATGTTAATTTCCCGGATACGTTCCGTCTGATTGCCTTTGTAATCTGTTACCATTTCTTTGACCACAACCGTATCAAAAGTGATATCAACGACCTGCCCACCGTTTTTTCCCATATAGGTGCCGATATCCACTTCATATCCTTTTCCGGTTGCTTCCTCAACCATGGCAATCTTGCGGTCATCCATGATCACCACTGCAACCAGTTTGATCTGACCAAGTTCCATCTTTTCCAGGGGCGTTAAAATCCGCTGCGGTTTCTCCGGCTTTTCGATTTCCGGGACAGGGATCTCTTTTTTCTCCTGAATCAACGGCTTAAACGGGTCTATCATGCTTTTGGCCACATATCCTTCCGTGTCAGGGGGCATGAGAACACCGGCATGCATATCGTCATTCTCCAGTTTCACCGACACTTCCGGGAGCGGCGCCAATACTTTTTTGTCATTGTCACCTTTGTGAACTTTGGCATCAGCTTTCCCAGGCAGATTTGCAACGCCTGGTTCAGGAGCTGTTTCCGGGGTGGGCCCATTTTGGGCAGGCAAAGGATTTTTCACGGATGCCCTGTTTTCAGGTTCTGTTGATTGCTG
>Ga0102940_1000447_pt1 | contig 28523 bp, 29 predicted proteins | sample SalPonR2_C_D1_MG_FD_78215 | JGI IMG/M metagenome (GOLD analysis project Ga0102940, IMG submission 78215) | Salt pond soil microbial communities from South San Francisco under conditions of wetland restoration - Salt Pond MetaG R2_C_D1_MG | ecosystem: Environmental > Aquatic > Marine > Intertidal... | reverse complement strand
TTCTTAACAATGACTGCTTCTGAGCCGTCCTGCATAAGTGAAATATATCGAATACCATCAACTTCTTTGACCCGTTCCCAAGTGAGTAGGGCGGCTTCATCTAACCTCATCCCTGTAGTTATAAGCAGACTAAGCAGGGTGCGCTCTTGCGCGGTCATGCCAAGTTGGAAAAGCTGATGTAATTCTTGCTTCTCCATTGGTCGGTAGCTTTGTGCAGCTTTACCGTAGTTCGCCAGCTTCAGGTTCACGAAGGGAGATAGCTTCAGCAACCGATTGCGTTCACACCACTCAAGAAGGGCCGACACCGCGCTGACGGAACTTCGGATGGTCTTGTGTGCATACCCAGCATCTTGCATTGCCTGAGAATAGTCATAAGCGTGTGACTTCTCGATATCGGATAGCTTCAGGTTGCCCACCATCGACACAAACCGCTCGATTTGCCGCTTGGCTGCATCCTTGGTCTTAAGTCGTTCCCACTGTCTTCCTTCAAGGTATGATTGCAATACACCGGAAATCGTATCGCCTTCTGGTGTCTTTGGTTCATCAAGCCTGATGGCTTTAGTGTGGGCAGTCAGCAGATGCAGGGCGGCACCAAGTTCCTCAGCGGGAACGTCACCACCTTTGCCGAAGTGTGTGCGCAATGTGCTGTGCATTTCGTCTTCGAGTAGTTTCCTGCTTCTTTCGGGATCAAACCGCTCAGGGTTCATTCCCAAAGTCTCTGCATATCCTCTTGCCTTGAACGTCCAATCCTCCTTCAGTTCCGCTTCCCAATCCCTCAGGTTGGCGTTCCATACATCATCCATGTGTTTGTAGATTTCAGCCGTCAGGGCGTGTTGCTTGCGCTTTGCCGCAACTGGGTCGCTGGTACCTGTGGAGCGTCTGATCTGCTTGGTCTTGAACAGAATGGCGATCTGCTTGGGTACGGTCACGGTGACGTAGTACTTGCCCTTGCGCATTGTGCAGGTTGATGGAGGGTACTCAGGCTTGGTTCTAAATAGTGAATGATCCACTCTCTGACCCCGATTTAGGTTCCAATTTAGGTTCCATCGTAAGGTCCAAGAGTAAGAAAATAAATAAAATAACGCCTTGGGGCCTAATGGCGGAGAGACAGGGATTCGAACCCTGGGACCCCGTGAAGGGTCAACGGTTTTCGAGACCGCCCCGTTCGACCACTCCGGCACCTCTCCGCGGGGGTCTGGTGACGGCGCGTTTAGCTTTTGAGCCAGACGGGTGCAACCTCTATTTCACCGCCGACCGTTCAAAGCGATCACGCCGGGTCGGGTTGGAATAACGCCGGCTTCGACATAGGTATGGCCAAAGAGATGACGGAGAGTTCGATGGTTCGACACTTGATCGCAGCAGTGGCAATGGGGCTTGGCACGTTTGGCGCCACGTTCCCCGCGATGGCCGCCTCGACCGATGACCTGCTGGACGCATTGGGTGTGCCGGAGATCGTCGATATCATGCGCAACGAGGGCGTTGCGTATGGCGACACGCTTGCACAGGACATGGTGCCCGGCGGAGCGACCGACTCCTGGCAGGCCACCATCGAACGGATTTACGACGAAGACCGGATGTTGGCCACGGTGCGCGACGGGTTCGCCGAGGAATTCGGAGACGCCGACACAGCGCCATTGCTGGCGTTCTTTCGGTCCGAAGCCGGCCGGGAGATCGTCAAGCTCGAGTTGAGCGCGCGGGACGCGATGCGTGACCAGGAGATCGAGGACGCGGCGCGCGCCGCTTTTCGCGATCTCGAGGACAGCGGGTCTGAAACCCTGGAGGCAATCTCCGACTTCGTCGATGCCAATGACCTGGTCGAGGCGAATCTCGTCGGGTCGCTGAACGCCAATTTCATGTTCTACCTTGGCATGGTGGAGGGCGGCGCCTTGCAGATGACCGAATCCGATATTCTGGCCCAGGTGTGGTCCTCCGAAGAGGAAACACGACAGGACACGCGCGAATGGGTCCATGCGTTCCTTTTGTTGGCGTATCGCCCGCTCGATGAGGGCGTGGTCGACGACTACACCGACCTGTCGCGCACGGATGACGGCAGCGCGCTGAACCGTGCGCTTTTTGCCGGGTTCAACAAGATGTATGACGATATTTCCTATGCGCTGGGACGGGCCGTCGCGCGGGAAATGCAGGTGCAGGAGCTTTAGGGCCGGTCTCGGATCGCTGCGCGATCCGACCGGGTGGGGGGACGCTGTCCCCCCACACCCCCTTGGGATATTTGGAAACCAAAGAAGAGGGGGATGTGTCCGAAAGGGCATTGACACGGTGGCCCGCGCGCCGCATAAGCCGTGCATCTGAAGACGGGGCTTTTGTCCCGCCTTTTGTTTTTATGGCACTGACGTCCCTGGCGGGACGCGCTGTCCGAGGCGGGGTACCCCACGAAACACCGGGCGACCGGGGCCACAGGACGCGGATGATAAAGGAAAAGACACGATGTTCGCGGTGATGAAAACCGGCGGCAAGCAGTACAGGGTCCAATCGGGCGATATGCTGCGCGTTGAAAAGCTGGCGGCGGATGCCGGCGAAAAGGTACAATTCAATGATGTTCTGATGGTCGGTGGCGACCAGGTCGTCGTTGGCGCGCCATTGGTTGACGGCGCAGCCGTGCAGGCCGAGGTGGTCGACCAGATCAAGGGTGAAAAGGTCATCAACTTCGTCAAGCGGCGCCGCAAGCACAGTTCCAAGCGGACCGTGGGTCACCGTCAGAAGCTGACGCTGCTGCGGGTGACCGATATCCTCGACTCCGGCGCGGACACCTCCGGCGTCAAAGCCGCGGTCGGTGCAGGCTCCGGTGTCGCGTCTGCCGCCGGCCCGACGGCGTCTGCGGCGCCGAAGGCCGAAAAGTCTGCGGCCCCCAAGGCTCAAAAGAAGGCCGCCGCGCCGCAAGCCGCTGCCGGCTCTGACGATCTCAAGCTGCTGTCGGGTGTTGGTCCGGCGCTCGAGAAAAAGCTGCACGAGGCAGGGGTCACGTCCTTTGCCCAGATCGCAGCATGGACGGATGCAGATGTCGAAGAATTCGGCGAGAAATTGTCGTTCAAGGGCCGGATCGAGCGTGAAGGCTGGATCGAACAGGCCAAAGAACTGGCATCGAAGTAAGGAGACCTGACCAATGGCACATAAAAAAGCAGGCGGTTCATCCCGCAACGGTCGCGACTCTGCCGGACGCCGCCTTGGCGTCAAACTCTACGGTGGCCAGTCCGCGATCCCCGGCAACATCATCGTGCGTCAGCGCGGAACCAGGTTCTGGCCGGGTGATGGCGTCGGCATGGGCAAGGATCACACGATCTTTGCGACCGTCGACGGGAACGTGACCTTTCACAAGGGGCTCAAGGGCCGCACGTTCATTTCGGTTCTGCCAATGGCCGAGGCCGCAGAGTAAGCCGACCTAGAGGTTTTCGTAAAATCGTGAGGGGGATCGGCAAACCGTCGATCCCCTTTACCGTTTGGGGCAGCTTGCCCTGTTCGGACTCTGCGACGAGGAGAGAGCAGATGGTCCTTGATACAACATCACCCGGGCAGCAAGCCGCGATAAAGACCGACCGCTTCGTGTTGCGGCCGGTTCGGGGGTCTGACGTGGGTTTGATTACCCATTATGCCAGCGAACAGCGCGTGGCGAGCATGACATCCACGCTGCCGCATCCCTATCCACCCGGAGCGGCGCAAGGGTTTGTCGACCGTGTCACCGGTGACACCCGGGACGAGGACGCATGGGCCATGGACGGCACCGCGCAGGACGCGTCGGAACTGATGGGGGTCATCACGCTCAAGCGGCTGGACCGCGACCAGTCCGAAATCGGCTATTGGGTCGCGCCGCCGTTCTGGAACACCGGCGTTGCCTCCGAGGCGGTCGAGGCGCTGGTGCAGGCCAACCCTTTGGGCAACAAGACGATCTTTGCCAGCGTGTTTCAGGACAACCCGGCCTCGGCCCGCGTTCTGACGCATTGCGGCTTTGAATATATCGGCGATGCGGAAACCTTTTCCGTGGCGCGCAATGCAACGGTCCCGACATGGACCTATCTCAAACGAATGGGCTGACGCGCCGGGGCAAACCCGGTAGACGGCGCGCAGGTCCGATCAAAGGCTGACACATGAAGTTCCTCGACCTCTGCAAAGTCTACATCCGCTCCGGCGCTGGCGGGAACGGCTGCATCAGTTTTCGTCGCGAGAAATATGTTGAATTCGGCGGACCCGACGGCGGCGATGGCGGCCGGGGTGGTGATGTCTGGGCCGAGGCGGTCGACGGGCTGAACACGCTGATCGATTTCCGGTACCAGCAGCATTTCTTCGCGGAAAACGGGCGCCACGGCGCGGGGCGTCAGCGCACCGGCGCCGACGGGGATGACATCGTGCTTCGTGTGCCGGTCGGGACCGAACTGCTGGACGAGGAGACGGTGATCGCTGATCTGACCGAGCTGGGTCAGCGCGTGTTGCTTGCCAAGGGCGGCAATGGCGGTTGGGGCAACCTTCGGTTCAAGACGGCGACCAACCAGGCCCCGCGTCGCGCCAATTCCGGTCAAGAGGGCGTGGAGCGCACGATCTGGCTGCGGCTCAAGCTGATTGCCGATGTAGGGCTTCTGGGGCTGCCGAATGCCGGCAAATCCACCTTCCTCGCGGCCACGTCAAACGCGCGGCCCAAGGTGGCGGATTACCCCTTCACCACGGTGTATCCCAACCTGGGCGTGGTCGGCGTGGATGATGCCGAATTCGTGGTCGCGGACATTCCCGGCCTGATCGAAGGGGCGCATGAGGGCAGGGGACTGGGCGACCTGTTCCTGGGCCATGTCGAACGATGTGCCGCGCTGCTGCATCTCGTGGATGGCACCTCCGGGACGCTGCTCGACGACTATCAGACCATCATAGACGAGCTCGACGCCTATGGCGAAGGGCTGGCCGACAAACCACGGGTGACCGTGCTCAACAAGATCGACGCGCTGGATGCGGAGGAACGCGCTTTTCTCAAGGAAGAGCTGGAGCGCAAATCGGGCCTAGAGGTCATGCTCATGTCCGGCGTCTCCGGCGAGGGCCTGACCGACGTGCTGCGGGCGCTGCGTCAGCATGTCAAGATTACTCGCATCCGCGAACAGGCGACCGAGGAAACCGAGCCGTGGCAACCCTGAGCGATGCGCGCCGGCTGGTCGTCAAGATCGGCTCGGCGCTTCTTGTGGACAAGACCAACAGCACGTTGCGCGTGGACTGGCTGCGGTCGCTGGCGCAAGACGTGGCTCGGATCACGGCGCGGGGCACCGACGTGATTCTCGTCTCCTCCGGCTCTATTGCCCTGGGGCGCGGCGTGCTGGGTCTGCCGCCCCGCGTTTTGCCCCTGGAACAATCGCAGGCGGCGGCGGCGGTGGGCCAAATCCGGCTCGCCCGCGCCTATGAAGAGGCGTTTGTCCCGCATGGTCTGACAACCGCACAGGTGCTTGTCACGCTCGAGGACAGCACCGACCGCCGCCGGTATCTCAACAGCCGCGCGACACTGGAAACGCTGGTCGGCCTTGGTGTCATTCCCATCGTGAACGAGAACGACACGGTGGCCACCGACGAAATCCGCTATGGCGACAATGACCGTCTCGCCGCGCAAGTCGCCGCGACCGTCGGTGCGGACCAGCTGATCCTGCTGTCGGACGTGGACGGTTTTTACAGCGCCAACCCGGTGCAGGAGCCGACTGCGCGGCACTTTCCCATCATTGACGCCATCACACCCGAGATCGAGGCGATGGCGGGCGATGCGGGCTCGGGGTTGTCGAAAGGCGGCATGAAGACCAAGGTGATGGCGGCGCGCACGGCCACTGCCTCGGGCTGCGCCCTGGCAATCACCGAAGGGTCGCGTTTGCATCCGCTCAAGGCGCTGGAGGAGGGCGCGCGGGCGACGTGGTTCACACCGCAACTCGATCCGCATACTGCGCGCAAACGCTGGATTTTGGCGATGAAGCCGCAAGGCGCGCTTCGCATCGACGACGGCGCGGCGCGGGCGCTTCGGCGCGGCACATCGCTTTTGCCGCCGGGCATCATTGGTGTTTCGGGGCACTTTGAGCGCGGCGATCCGGTGCTCATCAAGGATGCGCAAAACCGCGAGCTGGGCCTTGGCCTGAGCCGCTATACAGGCGCCGAGGCCGATGCGATCAAAGGGCACAAATCGGCCGATATCGAGGAAATCCTGGGCTATCCTGGCCGCGCCGTGGTAATACATCGCGATGATATGGCGATTTAGACGTCTTCTCTTTCCAAATCTGCAAATTCGAGCTTTGCAAAGGCGATACCGATGAAAGACCTCACAGATATTCCCGCAGTCATGCAAGAGATCGGCGCCCGCGCCAAGGCGGCGTCGCAGGAACTGGCCTATGCCTCGGCAGAGCGCAAACAGACGGCCCTGACCGGCGCGGCCGACGCGGTGTGGAAAAACCGCGCGGCGATCATGGAGGCGAACGCCAAGGACATGGTGTTCGGCCGTGACAAGGGGTTGTCGGAGGCGATGATGGACCGGCTCATGCTGGACGAGGACCGTATTCGCGGCATCGTTGACGGGTTGCGCGCTGTCGCCCAACAGGCTGACCCGGTCGGCGCGGTGATGGCGGAATGGGACCGCCCCAGCGGTCTGCATATCAAGCGGGTGCGCACGCCTTTGGGCGTTGTCGGTGTGATCTACGAATCCCGCCCCAACGTGACGGCCGATGCAGGTGCCCTGTGCCTCAAGGCCGGCAATGCCGTGATCCTGCGTGGCGGGTCCGAGAGCTTTCACTCCTCCGGGGCGATCCATGCCTGCCTTGTCCAAGGTCTGCGACAGGCCGGGTTGGCCGAGGACGCGATCCAGCTTGTGCCGACACGCGACCGCGCCGCGGTGACTGAAATGCTCACCATGGTCGATTTCATTGACGTGATCGTTCCGCGCGGCGGCAAGGGGCTCGTCGCGCTTGTGCAACGCGAGGCGCGCGTGCCGGTCTTTGCCCATCTCGAAGGGATTGTGCATATCTATGTGGATAAAGACGCCGATCCGGTCAAGGCTCTCGACATTATCCTGAACGCCAAGACGCGGCGCACTGGGATCTGCGGTGCGGCCGAATGCCTGTTGATCCACAAGGGTGCGGTCGAAACCATCGGTCAAGGGGTCATTCGCGCGCTTGTCGATGCCGGTGTGGAGGTGCGGGCTGATGAAACGCTTCGCACCATCGAAGGCACGGTGGCGGCGAGCGAGGATGATTGGGGGCGCGAATTCCTCGACAGCATCATCGCCGCGCGCGTGGTCGACGATCTGGATGCAGCAATTGACCATATTAACTGTCACAGCTCGAACCACACCGACTGCATCATCACCGAAGACGATGCCGCAGCCAACCGGTTCTTCGACCGCATCGACAGCGCCATCCTGATGCGCAACGCGTCGACCCAGTTTGCGGATGGCGGAGAGTTCGGCATGGGGGCCGAGATCGGCATCGCCACCGGAAAGCTGCATGCGCGTGGCCCTGTTGGGGCCGAGCAGTTGACCAGCTTCAAATACATCGTTGTCGGCGATGGTACGACGCGCGCCTGAGGGGTTGTCGCCATGCCGCCGGGCTGCTAACCGGTCCGGGCTTATCCGATACTTTTACTCGGAAACCCTCGTGAGGCAGCAGTGATCGGCACCCAACCCCGGCTTGAAATCCGCAACATCACGCGTGACTACGATGGCAAACGCGTGGTGGATGACGTGTCCTTGGCGATCCAGCCTGGCCACGTGACCTGCCTGCTGGGCCCGTCTGGATGCGGCAAATCCACCACCCTGCGGATCATCGCCGGTGTCGATATGCAAACGAGCGGCACGATCCATGTGGACGGGCAGTTGGTCTGCGACACGGTGTACCGCGTCCCGCCGGAACGGCGCTCCATCGGTCTGATTTTCCAGGATTTCGCGTTGTTCCCACATCTGACAGTGGGGGACAATGTGGGCTTTGGCCTGACCGGGTCCCGCAAGGACAAGCAGCCCCGTGTGAGCGAATTGCTGGAACGGGTGGGGTTGTCCCACTTCATCGACGAATATCCGCACCAGCTTTCGGGTGGTGAGCAGCAACGCGTCGCGCTGGCGCGTGCCATTGCGCCACGCCCGTCGATCATGCTCATGGACGAGCCGTTTTCAGGCCTCGACAATCGTCTGCGCGATGGCATCCGGGATGAAACCTTGGCACTGCTCAAGGAGGAGGGCACATCGGTCCTTCTGGTCACGCATGAGCCGGAAGAGGCGATGCGCATGGCGGATGAAATCGCCCTCATGCGCGACGGCCAGATCGTGCAACGCGGCGCGCCCTACAACATCTACAACGCGCCTGCCGACAAGGCAGCGGTTGCATTCTTTTCCGATGTCAATCTGCTGTCGGGCACGGTGCGCGGCGCGCTGACCGACACGCCGTTCGGGCAGTTCCTCGCCCCCGGTGTGCCGGACGGGGAAGAGGTTGAAATCGTGTTTCGCCCGCAGCATGTCGGCATCGATTTTGACAGGCACGGGCGCGGTCCAAACCCGACACCGCTGGCCGGTGCGCCGGCGCGCGGCACGGTGGAAAGAGCGCGGTTCATGGGGTCCGAGAGCCTTGTCGAATTTCGCATGGACCACGACCAGAGCCTGATCCGCGCCACGGTGCCGAACGTGTTTCTTCCCAGGAAGGGCACAGTGATGTGGCTGACCGTGCGGCGCGATCGATGCTTCGTGTTTCGCAAGGACAGCGGATCGGTGATCCGGACATAGTGTCTGCACCCTAGGCTTCCTCGTCCTCCGACGGGGTGATGAGCGTGATCTCTCCGCTGTCTGCCAGATCGCGGATAACACGCACCACGGCATTCATGGCAGTTTCGGCCTCTGTCGGTTTGACGCTGCCCAGGTCCTCCGCCGCTTCGCGGAGGGCATCGCCCATGCGTTTGGAGATATTGGACAAGATGAACTCCACGCTGGCCGTGTCCCTTTCTGCCACAGCCCCGGCGATCACCTGAGCCAGCGTGTCCTGGTCCAGATCGCGGGTCAATTTCGGGACATCGATGGCGTTCATCCGGTCGGGGATATGCGCGAAGGTAAAGATGGATTTGCGTACCTCTTCTGCGAAGCCCTTGTCCTCTTCATCCAGTGCGCTGAGCAAGTCGTCCCGTGTCGACGCGCGCGAAAAGTTGAGGATCGCGCCGACCCGTTCCGAGGGTTGCACACGAAACGCCCTGAGAGGTTCGGCGTCAAGCTGGCTGGCCAGGCTGAGGCCAATGCGGTCCACAGCGTCCGGGGTGACGGCGTCGGTCATCGACATGGCGTAGGTGATCCGCCGGGCGACATCGCCAGGCAGGCTGCTCAGCAAGTCGGCCGCTTTGGACACATCGAGTTTGGACACCATGACGGCAGCCACCTGAACGGATTCGGACTTCACAAAGGTTTGCAACCGCGCGGTCGGGAGTTCGGCAATCCCCTTCCAGGGATCGCCGATCTGGCGCACACCCGATTCCTTGCGCAATCGATTGGCGGTTTGTTCACTGATCTTCCCATCCAGCACGGACAGCGCGCCCGCGATATCACCCGGGAAGGATAGACCGACCGCTTCAAGCTCTTCCGCGAATTCGGTGATCACCGCGTTCATCGTCGACCGGTCGACATAGCGCATTTCACCCAAGAGCTGGGTCAATTGCATCTGAAGATCCTCTGGCAGTGCCGTCAGCGGGACATCGGCGCCTTCCTTGAGGATGAACTGCACCACGATAGCTGCCTTGGCCCGCCGCGACAGCCGTTTGACAGGGGCTGTTCGCGCGGTATCCGCAGGCGCACCGGATCGTGTTGTCAGCTGTGTCATCGCCCTTGCTCCGTCCTGTGCGACCGGAATAGGCAAGGAAAGTTAAGAAAGCGTCAGCGGGTGCCGACGGAGTGCCCCGACGCATGAAACCGACGCATGAAACTGGCGCATAAAAAAAGGCGGCCGAGTCGGCCGCCCATCAAATGCAAGCTGCATGGATCAGTTTCAGCCGCTGACAACCTGGCAGGAGTTCGTATCCGCGTCGTAAACCATGCCGTCGGCGCAGCTCATCTTGGCTTCCTCGTGGCCCCATTGGCATGCCGCGAAGCTGGACGTGGCGCTGGCCAATGTTAGGGCAGCTGTGGTCAGAAGTGTCTTGATCGTCATCAGTCAGTCTCCTGTTTTGGACAAGTCGACGGTAGCACGGAACGCCGCTAAGGCAAAATCTTTGCAGATCATTCTGCGGCAGGCTGGTACAGATTGGTCATTTGGTAATCTTTTCGCGGGCCGTGGACCGTCCAGACACTGCGCCATCGCGGCCAGCAGGCAAAATCATACCCCACATCATACTGATCGGGGTCGCACCAGTGGGCCGCTTGGGGATGGGATGGATCGAAGTGATGAAACGGCTGTCCGTCCTCGAAATCGACGACAATGAGCGCGCCGTCCTGCCGCCAGCGATACCTGCGGTCTGCCTGGATCGGCGGATGGCCCGGCAGGGTCAGCACTCCGGTTTCAACATAGGCCAGCCCTTCCGCATCGGCCGAGAACACGGCTGTCCCGACGAACCGTGCTGTCGATCCCGCGCGATGGTCCGTGATGGCACGCTCAAGATCCCATGTGCCGCGAAAATCATCCAGCGTCAGTGGGCAGGCGGGCGTCAATGCGCCCTCCAATCCGGCCCGCGCCCGGCAAAGCGTCTCATGGCGGTTGGCCTCTCTTGTCGCGCACCGGTCCCCAGTTTAGGACTGCGGCAGATTTCCGCAAGCCAGCCGATGAAAGGATCGCCCACATGATCCCCCGTTATTCCCGCCCCGACATGGTCGCCATTTGGGAGCCCGCAACGAAGTTCCGCATCTGGTACGAGATCGAGGCGCATGCCTGCGACGCGATGGCCGATCTGGGCGTGATCCCGCGCGAAAACGCCGAGGCCGTGTGGAAGGCCAAGAATGTCGAGTTCGACGTGGCCCGCATCGACGAGATCGAGGCCGAAACCAAGCATGACGTGATCGCCTTCCTGACCCATCTGGCCGAGCATGTGGGATCCGACGAAGCCCGTTTCGTGCATCAGGGCATGACCTCGTCCGATGTTCTGGACACCTGTTTCAACATACAACTGACGCGCGCGGCGGATCTTCTGATTGCCGACCTGGACGCGCTGCTCGACGCCCTGAAGCGCCGCGCCTACGAGCACAAGGACACGGTGCGGATCGGCCGGTCACATGGCATCCATGCCGAGCCCACCACGATGGGTCTGACCTTTGCCCGCTTCTACGCCGAGATGGACCGTAACCTGAGCCGGATGCGAGACGCGCGCTCCGAGGTGGCGACTGGCGCCATCTCGGGCGCGGTCGGCACCTTCGCCAATATCGACCCGGCGGTCGAAGAGCACATGTGCAAAGAACTTGGTCTCGTGCCCGAGCCAATCAGCACACAGGTCATCCCGCGCGACCGGCATGCGGCGTTCTTTGCCACGCTGGGTGTCATCGCCTCGTCCGTGGAGAATATCGCGATCGAGATCCGCCACATGCAGCGCACCGAGGTGTTGGAGGCGGCGGAGTTCTTCTCGATGGGCCAGAAAGGATCTTCGGCGATGCCGCACAAGAAGAACCCGGTGCTCACCGAAAACCTTACCGGCCTGGCGCGCATGGTGCGCGCCGCCGTGGTCCCCGCAATGGAAAACGTGGCGCTCTGGCACGAGCGTGACATCTCCCATTCCTCGGTTGAGCGGATGATCGGGCCGGACGCCACGATCACGCTCGATTTCGCGCTGGCGCGGCTGACCGGGGTTGTGGACAAGCTTTTGGTCTATCCCGAGAACATGATGGAAAACATGAATAAATTTCCCGGCCTTGTCATGTCCCAACGGGTGCTTCTGGCGCTCACGCAGGCCGGTGTCTCGCGCGAGGATGCCTACCGGCTTGTGCAGCGCAACGCGATGAAGGTCTGGGATCATCGCACCGACTTCCGCGAGGAACTGCTTGCCGACGAGGAAGTGCGCGCGGCCCTGTCGGAGGACGAAATCAACGAGAAATTCGACCTTGGGTACCACACCAAACATGTCGACACGATCTTCGAACGTGTCTTCGGACCCTAGGACCCGGCGCCAAAGCCCGTTCGAACGGGCTTTGCGCTTTTTCAAAGCGGAGCCAAGGGTCTTCGAAGACCCTTGGCGCCTAGCTCGAATGATCCACCACCATCAGGTGTTGCGCCAAGGTCTGCACCTCGTTCAACCAGTGCGAAACAAGTTTCGGATCGCTCGGGGCCGGGGTGACGCCCGGCGCGATCTCGCGTCGCAGCACCGCCTCGATGGCCAAGGAGACCGGCACCGACACCAGTCGCGCCATCGCGGTGCCGCGGGCGTCGCCCCAGGCATCCATGACATAGGTCTTGTGCCAGACCGGGCGGCCGTCACGCTCGGCCAGGAGATCGACACAAAGCACCACACGATCCGCCTCACCCTCGGCATAAGCGTTCTCGGCAAGCAACTGTTCTGCCAGCTCGGTCAGCCGTGCATCATCGGCGGTGCCAACCTCGGCAAAGATGTCCGACCACGCCTCCGCCCAGCCGTTCAGGCGCAACGTGCCACGCACGAATTCCTTGACCTGCCAGCGCGGTTCGAACCCGTAATCCGCCATGAAGGGCAGGCTGTCGCGGTTCGGATAGACCTCGAACGCCTCGGGCTGCGGCAGCGGCGCGTCATAGCGGCTGATCGCGTCCCAGGGGCGTTTGACCTCCAATTCCGTGAAGTGCCGAATGGATCTCGACGGTGAGCGCAGCGCCTTGAGCACCCCAACCGGCGCCCAGCTGAACTTGTAACGGAACGCGTTCGGAACTTTCGGAACACCGCCGCAGTAGGATTTGAAGGATACCGTGTTTTCAACATCGTAGGCGGCGCTCTTGCGGTAGTCTGCCACAAGGTAATGCGCCATCAGATGGTCGATGCCGGGATCCAGCCCGACCTCGTTGACCAGCGCCACACCGGCCTGTCGTGCGGCACTGTCCAGCGCGCGCATCTCCGGCGCGATATAGGAGGACGACACGAAATGCGCGCCCTTGTCGATGGCCATCCGTGCCAGCTGCACATGCCAATCGCCCGGCAGCATCGAGACGATCACATCGCCTTCGGCAACCGCGTCGGCCAAATCGGCGGGATCGAAGGCCCGGATAGCGTCGGTCAGATCGCCGACTGCGTCGCGCGCCTTGTCCGGCGTGCGGTTCCACACGGTCACGGAATGCCCGTGTTCGATCAGACGTCGCAAACCGGGGATCGCGGAAAGCCCGGTGCCGCACCAATGTACCGTCATGTTGTCACCTTCTGGATATGCGTGTCGAAATAGGTTTTGGCCCGGCCCCAAACGCCGCTCTCCAACCTGTCGAGCATTGCGAGATGCGGCAGCAATTGTGCCGCGAAATCCTCGGACGATTCGCGTGGCAGGAGCGAGGGCAGGTTGTCGATCGCCATCACGTCGAGCGGCGGGTCCTGGCAGGCGCGGATCACTGGCGCGGCCCAGCGTGTGACCTCGTCATATACCTTGATCGGAGAGTAATCGCTGTCCGGATCGCAGGCGATATCACCGATCACCCGCAGCGCGCGCGGGGCTTTGCAGGCATCGGCCGGCACAAAGACCGGCGTGCCGGGGCGGGCAAGGATGCAGTTGAAAAACACATCATGGTCAAGCACCTCGGGGAACGGCCCGCCATGAGAGGTTTCCGGCATGTCCCATTTGGTCACCTTGAGGCCCAGCTCTTGGCACAGGTCACTGGCCCCTGTGCCGACCCGTCCGAGCGCCCCGATGACAAGCGCCGTTGGCTTGGCCCCGTTCAATGCCGTCTTCACATCCTCGCGCATGACCCTTGAGGACGGCCACGCGCGCACGGGCGGGCAGGGCGCGGGGTCATCAAGTGCGGCAAGCGCCAGAAGTGACACCGCGGCGCCGGCATAGCCCGCCCAGTATCCAAAGGCGGCAACACGGCGCCCCTCCACATCCTCCAGATATTCGAGATCATAAAGCGTGCCGCCGCCCGCTTTGAACCGCGCCAACAATCGCTGTCCGGCCGGCTGGCCTTTATAGGCATGGCCGAACATGATGTGGCGGTGGCGCAAGGGGGCGTCGCTGTCCGGCAATTCCTTCAGCCCGAAAACGATCACATCGCCTGGCGCATCCATCCAACTGCCCGCAGTCGCGATCTGGGCACCAGCCTTGGCATACTCCCCGATGTCGACCACGCGCGTCGGGCTTTCCTCCACCGTAACCTGAAATCCATCGGCGATCAGCGCCGCAACGCCGCCCGGCAATATTCCGGCACGGTCCTCATTCTCACGGCTTTCCGCGCGCACCCAGAGATGGGTCATGGCACCCCCAAAGATTTCAATTCCTGCCACCTTAGCCAGCGCGTCCGCCAGACAAAACCCCGCAGATGCCGCGTCCCCTGCGCCGAACTAGCTCTGGCGAAAGCAAATCCGGGTGAGCGGCCCGCAGCGCGGGGATCGGGATATCCTGCGCGTGCCCGCGCGCTTCGGTCCATCGGCATCGGCATGGCGTGCAGGCCCTAGATATGCGTCTGGGCAAACAGCCGGTGCGGCGTGTCGAGATGCGGCAGGGCGTTGAACTGGGTCAGCGCCAATTCTCCCCCGAGGGGCAACCACGAACTGACCGAGGTGTTCTGGATCGACAGGCAAATATTGCAGAAGGCCGGCATCTTCAGCCCCAGCGTCAGGCGCATCGCCATCCCGATCAAGCCACCCGAGGTGACGACCAGCGATCGTCCCTTGCCCGCGCCGATCTCGGCCAGCGCGTCGCGCACGCGTGCTTCGAAGTGGTCAAAGGTCTCGGGAGCTCCGTCAAGCTTGCCATCGCGCCAATAGGTGAACAGCGTCGGCAGGTGCCGGACGAAACCTTCGCGATCCCGGGGAAGATCAATGCCGTGCTGGCTGGCCAGAAGCTGCGACAGGGTGAAATATTCAAGCTCGTTCAGCCGCGGGTCGCGGGTGACGGCATCGGGCGTTTCCACCCCGATGCTGTCGGCAGTTTCAACATGGCGGCGCAGGGTGCCGGTCCAGACATGGGCAAAGACCTCTCCCTTGTCGCGGAAATGATCCCCGAGCCAGCCGGCCTGACGGTGGCCCAGCGGGCTGAGCCGATCATAGGCGGCTTCCTCGCGCGCGCCGGAATTGGCTTGCCCATGACGGACCAGAACGATGTGCGACATGGGGCCTCAAGCAGGATGCGGCGGATAAAAACGCGTCCGGCTGACACGGGCGCGTTTCCGGCAAGGGGCGCGGGCCGATCAGGCCTCGTCCAGGATCTGCGCCTTGGCCACAGTCATCAACTCGGCCATCTTGGCGCGAATCTCGTCATCCGTGGCTTTGCCACCCAGATCGCCGGACACCTTGCGTACAACGTCCTCGTGACCGGCTTCCTCGAAATCGGACTTGACGACCTCCTTGGCGTAATCCGCCGCATCCTCGCCTGTTTTCCCCATCAGTTCGGCCGCCCAGAGACCAACCAGCTTGTTGCGGCGCGCTTCGGCCTTGAACTGCATTTGCGCGTCATGGGCATACTTGTTCTCGAATGCATTTTCGCGATCTTCGAATGTCGACATGGAGATCTCCGGCAAATAAATGTGTGCTGCCCCTGATATGACCTGCCGCGCGGTTCGGTTCAAGTGTCACGCGCGCCTGCGGTGCCGGGTTTGGCACCTGTGTCGCTTGCGGCAGGGGGCTGGTTGCACTAAGAGGCAAGCGAACGTGTCCGATCAGCCCGCCTGATCGGGGCGCAATGGTGTTTTCGCGCCGCCCGGTGCATATGACAGAAAGTTTCCCGATGGCCCGTCGCAAGAAGATCTACGAAGGCAAAGCCAAGATCCTGTACGAAGGCCCGGAACCCGGCACCATGGTGCAGTATTTCAAGGATGACGCCACCGCCAACAATGCGGAAAAGCGCGATGTGATTGACGGCAAAGGGGTGTTGAACAACCGCCTGAGCGAATTTTTCATGGTCGGGCTGAACGCCATCGGCGTTCCGACGCATTTTCTGAAGCGGCTCAACATGCGCGAACAGCTCGTGCGGCAGTGCGATATTATCCCGCTCGAAGTGATCGTGCGGAATTTTGCCGCCGGAACGATGGCCAAACGTCTGGGCATCGAGGAAGGCACGCCGCTGCCCCGGCCGATCGTGGAATATTGCTACAAGGACGACAAGCTGGGCGATCCGCTGGTGACAGAGGAACATATCGCCGCCTTCGGCTGGGCCAGCCAGCAGGACATGGACGATATCCTCAGCCTCGCGCTGCGCGTGAACGACTTCATGTCCGGGCTGATGTACGGTGTCGGAATCAAACTCGTGGATTTCAAGATCGAGGTCGGTCGGGTGTACGACGGTGATTTCCAGCGCCTTATCGTTGCGGATGAAATCAGCCCCGACAGTTGCCGGCTTTGGGACATGGAAACAGGCCGCAAGCTCGACAAGGACGTGTTCCGGCGCGACCTGGGGGACCTGGCGGATGCGTATACCGAAGTCGCGCGGCGTCTGGGCGTGATGCCCGCCAACGCGACCCCGATGGAGAAGCCGAAGCTGATCAATTGACGTGGCACCCTATGGCGGGGTGTTGTGTTTGCATATTTGAAAAGAGAAGAAGGGGGACGGTCGCGTCCCCGATCAAGGCGGAGACGATCATGAAGGCACATGTGCATGTCATGCTGAAGGACGGGGTTCTGGACCCGCAGGGCGAAGCGGTGCGCCATGCGCTCGGCGGGCTGGGCTTTGGCGGGGTGCAACAGGTGCGGCAAGGCAAGGTGATCGAGCTTGACCTGGCCGATGGCACCACCGAGGACACGGTGCGCGAGATGTGCGAAAAGCTGCTGGCGAATACCGTGATCGAAAGCTACCGGATCGAGATGCCGTGATGCGCGCGGCGGTTATCGTTTTCCCCGGATCGAACTGTGACCGGGATCTGGCCGTCGCGTTCCGCGAGGCCGGCTGTACGGTCGAGATGGTCTGGCACAAGGACACATCCCTTCCCGAGGGTGTCGATATCATCGGACTCCCCGGTGGGTTTTCCTTCGGCGACTACCTGCGCTGCGGCGCGATTGCCGCCAATTCCCCGATCTGCACCGAGGTCAAGGCTCATGCCGATCGCGGCGGCTATGTTGTTGGTATCTGCAATGGCTTCCAGGTTCTGACGGAAACCGGATTGTTGCCCGGCGCCTTACTGCGCAATGGCGGGATCAAGTACATTTGCCGCACCGTGCCGCTGATCGTCGAAACCGCTGACAGCGTCTATACCAATGGCTATGACGCGGGGCAGGAGATAGAAATCCCGATTGCCCATCACGATGGCAATTATACCGCAACTGACGACGTGGTTTCGGAACTGACCGATAACGACCGGATCGCGTTCCGCTATGGTGCGAACCCGAACGGATCGACTGCTGATATCGCCGGGATCCTGTCATCCAACCGCCGGGTGCTGGGCATGATGCCCCATCCCGAGCGTGCGGCGGATGAACAGCATGGCGGGACCGATGGCAAAGCGCTTTTCGCAAGCCTCGCCAGCGCCCTGACGGCGGCATAGCGCCAGGTGAACCCTGACACTGCGCGACGCCGCTTGAGCGGCGGGCCGTATTTGCCTATCGTCCTGCAATGGAAACGGGCACGTCATTGATCCGCAGCTCTTCCCGGACAGGATCGCTGTCCTGGCGCGTGCGCATTGCGCTGGCTTTGCTGACGGCGGTGGCGATCGCCGTGGTTTTCGTGACAAACCGCTACCTGGCGGACCGGTTCACCGAAAGCACCCGCAACCGGGCCGAGCTGCGCCTTGCGCTTTATTCCGGCAACCTGGTGTCCGAGCTGCGCCGCAACGCGATCGTGCCGCAGCTCCTGGCGCGGGACCCGGCTCTGATCGGGGCGCTCAATTCCGGTGATTTCAGCCAAAGCTCGCAACGTCTGATTTCCTTCGTGGATGAAATCGGCGCGGCCTCGCTGATGTTGCTTGACGACGAAGGCCGCACCGTTGCGGCAACCAACCGCGAACGGCTGGGCGAAGCGCACCGCAGCGCGGGGTATTTCGTGGAAGCGCTGCGCTCCAACGCAACGGTTTTCACCGCGCGGCGCGAAGAGGTGGGCAGCTTCAGCTTCAGCTACTCCCGCCGTGTCGAAAGCCAGGGGCAGAACATCGGCGTGATCGTGGTCGAGGTCGATCTGGCCAAGTTCGAACGCGCATGGGCCGGGATTTCCGACGCGGTTCTGGTCACCAATAGCGAAGGCGAAATCATCCTTGCAACCGAACCGCGCTGGCGCGGGCAGACGGTGGATACCGCGCTGGAGCGGCAACCGGCGGACGGCGCTATCGAACGGGCGATCCGCGCCACGGCGGATTGGACAGCGCTGCCGGCGGACGCCTATTTTCAGGGCGAGGCGGTCATGCAGATCGCCGGTCGCATTCCGTTCCGCGGCTGGAACATGACGACGTTCACGACCTATGCCAGCGTCCGCGAACGGGTGAACGCGGTTCTGGCGCTCGAGATCATGGGATTCGCGATTCTCCTTGCGCTGGCCTTCTATGCGCTGAGCCGCAGGACGGCGTTGCGCATGGCGTTGTTCCAGCGCGAGTCGGCAGAGCTTCGCGCATTGAACCAGCGCTTGCAGCGGGAAATCGCCGAGCGGGAACGGGTGCAGGAAACGCTTGCCGTGGCCGAACAGACATTGGCACAAAGCTCCAAGCTTGCCGCCCTGGGCGAGATGTCGGCGGCGGTCAGCCACGAGTTGAACCAGCCTTTGGCGGCGATGAAGACCTATCTGGCCGGGGCCAAGCTTCTGATGCGGCGCAACCGGCCGGAAGAAGCCTTTGCCGCCTTCAGCCGGATCGACGATCTGATCGAACGGATGGGCGGCATCACGCGACAGCTCAAGAGCTACGCGCGCAAGGGGCAAGAGGCGTTTTCGCCCGTGGATATGGGCGATGCGCTGGCGTCCAGCCTGTCGATGATGGAACCGCAACTGAAATCCCGGAAGGTCAAGATCACCAAGATCCTGCCCGAGGAAAAGGTGCTTGTCATGGGGGACCGGATGCGGATCGAGCAGGTGATGGTCAACCTGCTGCGAAACGCGCTGGATGCCACCAAGACGGTTTCGGACCCGCAGCTTGATATCATCCTGGCCAGCGGCGAGACAGCGACGCTCACCGTGCGCGACAACGGGCACGGGATCGAAGATCTCGATGCGCTCTTCGAGCCTTTCTATACAACCAAGCAACCGGGTGACGGGGTCGGGCTGGGTCTTGCCATTTCCTCGGGGATCGTGAACGAGCTTGGTGGACGCCTCATTGCGCGCAATGCGCAGGAGGGTGGGGCTGTATTCGAGATGCAATTGCCCATATTGAACGAGAAGACACAGGCGGCGGAGTAGGACCATGGGAAAGACCATGAAGATTGCCATAGTCGATGACGAAAAGGATATGCGCCAGTCGATCAGCCAGTGGCTGGCGCTTTCGGGGTATGACACCGAAAGCTATGCCAGCGCGGAAGACGCTTTGGGCTGCGTCGGGGCGGATTATCCGGGCATCGTGATTTCCGACATCAAGATGCCGGGCATGGATGGCATCCAGTTCCTGCGCAAGCTGATGGGAACGGACTCGGCGCTGCCTGTGATCATGATCACCGGGCATGGCGATGTGCCGATGGCCGTCGAGGCGATGCGCATCGGCGCCTTCGATTTCCTGGAAAAGCCGTTCAATCCGGACCGGATGTCTGACCTGGCCAGGAAAGCCACCAATGCGCGGCGCCTGACACTCGACAATCGTGCCCTGCGGCGCGAGCTTGGAGATGGCGGCCAGATGATGCGTAAACTGATCGGGGCAAGCCCCGCGATGGAGCGTTTGCGCGAAGATATCCTGGACCTGGGGCAGGCCGATGGCCATATTCTGATCGACGGGGAAACCGGCACCGGCAAGACGCTGGTGGCGCATGCCTTGCATGCCGTCGGCAGCCGGGCCGGCAAAAAGTTCGTGCTCATCTCCTGCGCTGCGATGGACGAGGATTCGTTGATCCGCCGCCTGTTCGGCCCGATGATGCCGGAAGAGGCGCGTCTGCCTGCTGTCGAAGAGGCGCGCGGCGGAACGCTTGTGCTGGAAGACGTCGAAGCATTGTCGGATGCTGCCCAAGCGCGGCTGCTGACCATGATCAACGAGCAGGGCACCCCGCCGGAGACGCGGATCGTCGCGATCTGCAATCTGCAGGACGAGGGCCGCACCTGCGAAGATGCGCTGCGCTCTGACCTGTATTACCGGCTTGCCGCGCTCAAGATCACGACGCCGCCGTTGCGCAACCGCGGTGAAGATATCCTGACGATGTTCACCGCCCTGGCGGACAAGTTCGCCGATGAATACGGATGCGAGGCCCCGCAGGTCAGCGCACAGGAAGCGGCGCAGCTGTTGCAGGCGCCGTGGCCTGGCAATGTGCGCCAGCTGATCAACTTGGCCGAACGCGCGGTGCTGCAATCGCGGCGCGGCACCGGCACGATCGCCTCGCTGCTGATGTCCGACCACGAAGACATGCAGCCAGTGATGACCACCGAAGGCAAGCCGCTCAAGGAATATGTCGAAGCGTTCGAGCGCATGTTGATCGATAACACCATGCGGCGGCATCGGGGATCGATTTCATCGGTGATGGATGAGCTGTGCCTGCCGCGCCGGACCTTGAACGAGAAGATGGCCAAGTACGCGTTGCAGCGCTCCGATTATCTCTAGGCGACGCAAGCGCCTTCGAAGGCGCTTGGGACGCGGTTTGCAAACCGCGTTCGGAAGGCTTTTCGAAAAGCCTTCCCCCTTATTCGGCCGCACGCATCAGCATCCCGTAAAGGTCGCGCGGATCCTCCGGATCGGCCAGGAGGTCCAGCGGCAGGGTCAGCCCGGTCTCGCGCGCCAGGTCATGCACCACCCGCAGCGCCGAGAAATCCTCGATGGCAAAGCCGACGCTGTCGAACAGCGTGATCTCGCGCGCATCGCGGCGGCCCCGCGCGGTGCCGGCGATCACCTGCCACAATTCGGTCACCGGATGATCGCTGTCCAATTGCTGGATCTCGCCCTCGATCCGGGTCTGCGGCGAATATTCCACGAAGATCGCCGACCGGTGCAGGATCGCGCGGGCCAGTTCCGTCTTGCCGGGACAATCGCCACCAATGGCGTTGATATGCATGCCGCCTCCGACCATGTTGTCGCTCAGGATCGTCGCGTATTGTTTGTCGGCGGTGCAGGTGGTGAGGATCTCCGCGCCTTCGATCGCCGCCTCGGCGCTGTCGCAGGCCACCACGGCAAGACCACGTCCGGCAAGGTTCGCGGCGCATTTGGCCGTTGCCTGCGGGTCCGTGTCGTAAAGCCGCACGGTTTCGAGGCCGCAGATCGCCTGCATTGCGATGCTCTGGAATTCGGCCTGCGCGCCGTTGCCGATCAGCGCCATGGTCTTGGCACCGGTCGGAGCCAGGTGTTTCGCCGCAACCGCTGACATGGCCGCGGTCCGCAGGGCGGTCAGCAGCGTCATCTCGGACAGCAACAGGGGATATCCGCTGTCCATATCGGCCAGCAGACCGATGGCCGTTACTGTTTGGAGCCCATCCACAGTGTTCTTCGGGTGGCCGTTGACGTATTTGAAGGCATAGTGGCGGTCATTGGCGGTGGGCATCAGTTCGATCACACCCAAGGGGCTATGCGCCGCGACGCGCGGTGTCTTGTCGAAGGAGTCCCAGCGACGAAAATCTTCTTCGATCGCCTCGGCGATGCGGGTGATCATCTGGGCCAGACCGACGCGATGCACGATCTGCATCATGTGGTCGACGGACACAAACGGCACAAGTGCCTTGTCTGACGGTGGCATGGGCAATTTCCCTACAGCAGCCGCGGTGTGGGTCGGTCGAAGATGCGGCGGCCCAAGGCCGAGGCTGCGAGATCGACCATCAGGTGAGCGGTGCGCCCACGTTCGTCCAGCATCGGGTTCAGCTCCACGAGGTCGAGCGATGTCATCAGCCCACTGTCGCACAGCAGCTCCATCACCAGATGTGCCTCGCGGACCGTCGCCCCGCCGGGCACCGTGGTGCCAACCGCCGGAGCGTGGGCCGGATCAAGAAAATCGACGTCCAGCGACACATGCAGCGCGCCACCCGCGCGGGCGACGTCGTCAAGGAAGGGGCCCAACAGCGCCGCAACGCCGCTTTCGTCGATGGCACGCATGTCGTAGCCGCGAAGCTCGGTCTGTCGCATCAGCGCGCGCTCGGGACCGTCGATGGACCGCAGTCCGATGATACAGGTCCGGCCGGGTGCGACGGCGGCGGGCAAGTCTGGAAATCCACGAAAGCCCGGTTGCCCGGTGGCATAGGCCAGCGGTGTGCCGTGCAGGTTGCCCGAGCCGGTCGTTTCGAGAGTGTTGTAATCGCCATGGGCATCGAGCCAAAGAACGAATTGCGGGCGTTCTTGGTCCGCTGCATGGGCGGCGACACCGGGAACCGTGCCGAGTGACAGCGCATGGTCACCGCCCATGAAGATCGGCAGCCCGGCTTTCATCGCCGCGCGCGCGCTGCGCATCAGGGCGGTGGTCCAGCCAATGGTTTCGGAGAGGTTTGCCAGCCCGTCACGTTCTGCCACGTCATTGGTGTCCGGGGCAACATCGCCCATGTCGCGCACGCGGTGACCCAGAGTGGTCAGGGCATTGGCAATCCCAGCGGTGCGATAGGCGTTCGGTCCCATGAGACAGCCCTTGCGCGCTTTTCCGCAATCGAGCGGCGCGCCCACCAAAACGATATCCATCGGGTGCATCCTTTTGTCCTTTTCCGGCCGTGTGTCGGTGTATCCGGCAGAATGGGCTTCGTGTAACCGTACAATTCGATCAAATTGCGGTATGATGTGTCAAAATGATAACCCACGAGGTCAAAATGGATGCTACCGATCGACGGCTGGTCTCGGCGCTGCGTCATGACGGGCGCGCATCGGTGTCGGATCTTGCCACCACGCTTGGCCTGTCGCGCGCGACGGTTCGGTCGCGGCTGGACCGGCTGCTTCAAAGGGGTGACGTGGTCGGGTTCACTGTCGTTCTGAAAGAAGACGTGGCCCGCGACCCTGTTCGCGCCCTGATGATGATCGGCATCGAAGGGCGGGGGACAGATCGCGTGATCCGCCAGCTCAACGGCATGCCGCAGGTCCGGGCGCTGCATTCCACGAATGGCCGCTGGGACGTGATCGCCGAGCTGGGGACCGAAACGCTTGATGCGCTGGATGCTGTTCTGTCGCGCATTCGCAAATTCGACGGTGTGACCAAGTCCGAGACGTCGCTGCTGCTTTCAACGCGCAAAAGCGGTGCCTAGGGGCAGGACCTTGGAGCGTGTCGCGGTCTCTTGCCATCCCGCGACGGCCCCTTGTCTGTTCATCAGCTATGTCCGAAGATGCAATCCTGGGGGCCGCTTGAGCGCGGCGTGCGTCAAGCCGCCCGCCGTGCCGCGGCGACCCAAAGCAGCGCCAGCACCAGCGATGCAACTGCATTCCAGCTGGCCATCGACAGGCCGAGCATGTCCCACGGCACCTCGTCGCAGCGCACCAGGGGCGCGCTCATGATTTCATCGAACAGTTCGTCCGTGGTCAGCCCGCTGATTTCGCCGGCGCTGCAGGTGCTTGGTCCGTCCCACCAACCGCGCTCGACCCCGGTGTGATAGACACCGATGCCGGCTGACGTCAGCGCCGCCAAAGCGCCCAGCCACGCCAAGGCCGGGGTGCCAAATCGCAGCGCGACCAGGCCAATCGCCACGGCCACCGCATGCGGGTACCGTTGCCAGATGCACAGCGCGCATGGGGCCATCCCGCCGATATGCTGAAAGGCAAAGGCGCCGAGCAACAGCGCCAATGACCCGCCTGCGGCCAATACGACAATGAACTGGCGCTCCGAGATCATAAGAATTTCACCACGTAGAACCCTCCAAGCAGAAGCAGGACAAACAGCGTGAACATGATCCCGAGGTGCTTTTCGATGAAGCTGCGGACAGGCGCTCCGAACGCCCGCAAGAGACCTGCAACAACGAAGAAACGCAAGGCACGCGCGATCACGGATGTGACAAGAAAGATTGCCAACGGCATCGCCGTCCAGCCCGACATGATGGTGATGACCTTGTAGGGGAAGGGCGTCACCCCGGCGATCAACACTGCCCAGAACCCGACGCCGTTGAAACGGAGGTTGAACTCGGCCATCGACTCGGCCTTGCCAAGCGCGTTCAGGATGGGCGCGCCGATGGTCTCGTAGAAGAAATACCCGATACCATAACCCAGCATTCCGCCCAGCACCGATGACACGGTCGCCACAAGCGCGATCAGCCACGCCCGAGACGGGCGCGCGAGGATCATGGGGATCATCAGGACATCGGGCGGGATCGGAAAAACGGAGCTTTCGATGAACGCGACACAGGCCAGCACCCAAAGGGCGCGCGGATGGTCGGCCAGTGACATGGTCCAAAGGTAAAGGCGCTGTAGCATGACGGCTCCGCGAAGGTCTGAAGGCTAAGAGCATGAGGGGCGAAGCTGGTCAAGGCCGCAGGATGCTTTTCGATTTCGCGCCGGACAACCTGTTGTCGCCGGGATCCTCTGGACCGGCAGGCAGGTGGACCCCGGTCGTGGCAAGAGCACCAAGGCGCGTGACGATCATCCTGTGGGCCGGGTGGCGCCAACGGGGTCGCCTGTGTTCACCGACGGGCCTGGCAGGGCCTTTGCCGTCGGCGTGCAGACATGAGGTTTGATCGAAACCCGCGAACCGTGTATAGTATATACTATATAGCGTTGAGGTTCTTTCAGGAGGTTTTCATGGCGCGATTTGAAGCAACCCAGGCCGGAGACACGCTTGGGTCCACCGTGGTTTTCGGAACATTCACAGAGCAGACAGCGACGCGCATGGTTCTCGAACAAGCCGCTCCCGTGGGCGCGACCCTGATTTTCACGGGCTCTTTCACCTACGAGGATCCGGACCCTGTGACAGGTCCCGGAGACTTGCCGGACGGCTTTGATCCTAGCGATCTGCCAGAGGGGTTCGATCCCGACGACTTTACCATCCCCGAGGAAATTCAAGACCTTCTGGATCAGTTCGAAGGACAATTCCCAGATCTCGGCGATCCCGGGAATTATGACGTCTGGGGCACCCTCACGGGGATCGAGCTGCTGCAAAATGGAACGTCGGTATGGAGCGTGTCCGATATCGCGGTGCCGCTCGGAAATGACGAAGGGGAATTCGGCATCATTGACATGCCTGGTATTTTCAACGCCGGTTTTTCCGGTGCCGACCGCATCTCCGGCAGCAATTTCGACGATTGGCTGCGTGGATATTCAGGGAATGATACGATGACCGGAAGCCAGGGCGACGACATACTCGATGGGGGCGCGGGACAGGACACGGCCAGGTATTCCGGCAACCAGGACAGCTACACGCTGTCGCTTGTTCCCTCTGGCATGACGCTCGAAGATCGGCGGGCGGATGGGAACGGGGCTGACCGTCTGGATGGAATCGAGTTTCTGGATTTCGACACGGAAGCGTTCGATTTCATTGACGCGGAGGTCGGGCTGGAATTGGCCCAGTTCACCGGGACGACGGGCCTTTCGGCCGAGGAATTCGAGAGCTTCATCGAGCTTTATATCGCCTATTTCAACCGCGCCCCGGATGCCATCGGGCTGAATTTCTGGGGTACGGCTTTTGCAGGTGGCACCAGCCTTGAAGAGATGGCAACGCGCTTTACCGGTGAGCCGGAGACGGCCGCGGCGTATCCGGCCGGAACCTCGAACGAAGACTTCGTGACCACAGTCTATGACAATCTTTTCGGTCGTGAGCCCGACCAGCTCGGGTTCGATTTCTGGGTCAATGAACTCGACAGCGGCGCGCGCACACCTGAAGTCTTCATCCTCTCAGTGCTGAATGGTGCAAAAGCCGAACTCAAGCCGGAAGAAGGCCAGGACTTTGTCGATCAGCAATTGGCGGACCGTGCCTATCTGTCTGACAAGACGGATATCGGCGCCTATTTCGCGGTCTCCTTGGGCATGTCCGATGTGGACAACGCGTCCGCAGCCATGGACCTGTTCAACGGGTCGGACGCGAGCAAGGACGCTGCCGTGGCGGCCATTGACGGGTATTATCAGGACGCTCTTGATCCCGACAGCGGGGAGTTCCTGATGCCGGTCGTCGGGGTGCTGGACAATCCGGTCTTCTAAGCCGCCCGGCGGGACCAGTCGGCCTGTGTCTGCGCCTGTGCCTGCGCATAGGATGCAACCCGCATTTGCGCCTTGTACGCCACCGGTGTCTTATTCGCGCGTTCAGACATTATGTGGCTTTACCCCCTGCCGAGATTTCGCTAAGCACCCGCCCAGTCTCGATGTCGCGGACGCATGTGCGTGTCCCCGGCCTTAAGGCGTGCCAAGGGGCGGGGTGATGGCTTTTGCCGTCGGTCCGGACAGACAAAACCTTGGCGGTTCAAAGGTGCCCAAGTGGCGGAATGGTAGACGCAGGGGATTCAAAAGCCCACCAAGCGACTCACCTAAGTATCTCTAAATAAACAATTTAAGTTCAGGGTATTTTGCTCTGGTAGACGCTTGGTAGACATATGACCAAGCTTGGCAGCATCTCGAATAATCATCTGTCGATTACCTGCAAGGTGTGCAAGTCGCACAGAATGCTAACTGTGAAGCCGCTCATCGAAAAGCTGGGCTGGGAAACCAATCTGAAGGACGTGGTGCCAAACCTTCGCTGTAGTAGCTGCAAGGTAAAGCGGCAGGTCGAATTTCAGATTGTGTTTGTCGGTGGCTCTGGTGAGGCTATGCTTGAGGCTTAGATTACAAGAGAACCGAAGCCAACGGGAGGGCTGTCAGGTTGATGCTTTGGGGTTGAGATACCGCTTGAGGTGTGCAACCTTCAAATAGCCGCCAATTTTCTGACGCCTTGAGGTAATATGAGACGAAACCTAATTGCCAGTTTTTGTGCTATTTTGATGATTTCCGAACCAGTGTCTGCACAGTCTTTATTGGAGACAATGCAAGAAGAAGATTCCCTATCGCGCTACCAAATAACTGAAGAAGGCCAGCAGGTTGTAACTCTTAAAGAGTTAGAGGTTTTGGAAGATAAAGCTAAAGGATTATTTGATTCTGGTAATTGTGAGCGCGCTGCAGAACTTGATTTTTCTGGGCAAGCAAACCAAATGGCTAACATCATTCGGCAAGGAATTGAGCCATATTACAGCGCCAATAGGGATGATCGTGAGATCATTTCTCGCAGGTCACGCTTTGATCAACTCGTAGCAGCAGAGAGCGTTTTTAATGGGATACTCATGAAGCGCAATGAGTTTTGGGCGCTTGAGGCAAGGTGTTTCTTTGAACGTGGCGATACCGATGAAGCATTGCCAAGGCTATTCCGGGCGCTTGAATACCTAGATGGTAGGGAGCAGGCACGCTTATGGCGGGAGACTAGAGAGATGCTTTGGTCAATTATTGGTTATGAGTGATTGTCTGCTCTACTCTTTACCAGTGGTTAACTGCGACTGGTTCGACAATGCTCATGCTGATTGCGTCTGGTACCGCTGTGAAGATTGAAGGAGGAGAGATGGTCTGATGTTTAAGCAAATCCATTGCGCTTTTCCGTTCTTGGTGCTCGCACATTTGGTGTGGGGTGCAGAAGATAATTTTGACGGTGGGTGTCCTTGGTCTTTGGACAATCTCGACAGGGTATATTCTTGTTTTGAGCGACCCGTTGACTTGTCGGAAGTACTTGCGCCACGTTCAGGGCTGCGGGCAGAGCCTAAGTTGACTGTGAAATAGCATGGAAATACTGCTTATCATCGGAATCATTATTGCCTTGGCAGGTGGTGTTCTGTCTGGTGTTGTCGCCTCAGCTAAAAATCGTGATCCCTTAGTCTGGGGCATCACAGGCGCACTGTTTCCCTTGCTTGGCCTAATTGCGATTGCAGGTATGCCCATGGCACAAACAATGCAAGTACTCTCCCCTACGAAGCAAAATGATCATGTTGAAGAGGGAGTTATAGAAGCAAGCGAAGAGAACAAAAAGGAAGGAATCCTTTGGCTTGGTTTCCTAATATTTATTCTGTTTGTGCTTACCCTAACTATTTTATGGTTTGGTTTGAAACAGTAGATACTGACTGAAGTTATTCTTAGTGTTTCTAGCCTGAGATTTTAATTTTTTCTGAAATCTGGTTGGAGTGTTGGAAAACTTTCTCAAGAAAATCCCAAACCAAAAATCTGGTCTAGAATTGTGAGCGCAGAACTGGGCAAAACAGAGCGGTTTTAGGAGAATCTGAGGGGTCCCACACGTTTAAGGAGAAACCCCTCAGATGATACCTGCAAACCTTATGCGGCTTCACTTGGTCGCTTTGGTTCCTCTTCGGTGTTCAATATTCGGTGCACACTCATACGGCTGATGCCCATCACTTCAGCAATTTTGTAGGTGCTGTTACCTTCGGCTTTAAGCTGGTGGACCCGGTCACGGTCAATGCGCTTCTTGGTGCCCTTGTACTTCCCCTTAGCCTTGGCCTTGACGATACC
>Ga0102940_1000446_pt1 | contig 28524 bp, 17 predicted proteins | sample SalPonR2_C_D1_MG_FD_78215 | JGI IMG/M metagenome (GOLD analysis project Ga0102940, IMG submission 78215) | Salt pond soil microbial communities from South San Francisco under conditions of wetland restoration - Salt Pond MetaG R2_C_D1_MG | ecosystem: Environmental > Aquatic > Marine > Intertidal... | reverse complement strand
GGGCTAGTTCGAGGCGCAAAAATCGCGGATAGCCTAGCTATCCAAGGCTTTTTGCAACGAAGAAATCGCCCCAAAAAGACGCAGATTATTGCTTGATTTAATTGGGCAACCTACTTAAGTAAGAATGTGCTCGTAAACTAAACCAAAAAACCATCGTTTGACCGGTAATAAATTTTTTTTTCCTGAAATTCAGCCCAACATGTTTGCACTGAAACACTATCCAGAGCAGATAAGCGGGCGCGAGCTGGATATCTACCTGGCCCGTGGCTGGTACCGCATGGGACAAACTATTTTTACTACCCATTTTCTTTGTTTTGAAAAGACTTTTTATTCTGCGATTTGGATCCGGCAGGATTTGCAGGGTTATACCTTCCGAAAGAGCCTGCGTAAAATATTGCGTAAGAATGATCGCCAATTCGAAGTCAGCTATCGTCCTGCGCTGATTAATGAAGAACGGGAGCGATTATATCAGGTCTATCGGCAAGACTTTCCGGGGGTGCTGGCTCCTACCCTGCTCGACTCCCTGCAGGACGGTGGCTTTAGTAATATCTTTGATACCTACGAAGTAAGTATTTATGATGAAGGAAAGCTCATTGGCTTATCCTATTTCGATATTGGCGAAAACGCGGTGGCGAGTATCACCGGCATTTATCATCCCGATTACCAGAAACACAGCATTGGCTTTTATACCATGCTGAAGGAAATCCAGTTTTGTCAGGATCGGGGTATTCGCTATTACTACCCGGGCTACGTCGTTCCGGGCTACAGCCGTTTTGATTACAAAGCCCGTATCGGAGCGGTTGATTATTATGACCTGCGCCGCAACGACTGGTTTGCCTACGAGAAGCTAAAAAAACAACATATACCCATCCACCAAATGGAGTTGCAGCTGAACGAACTGGCCAGGCTACTCCGGGAAGCAGGATTTGCTGCACGAATCAAATATTATCCGCTCTTCGAGGCGAATTTATTTGGGTATTGGCATTTACCTTATTTCGATTACCCCATTTTACTTCTTTTCCGTAGTCACCCCAGCAACAAGGTATACGATATCCTGATTTTTGATCCACGTACCCAGCTTTTTCAACTATTGCGTTGTAATGGTATTGAAGATTTCCAGTTTTACTTTAACGAGCAATTCCTCAATAGCTTTCGCGGGCCCCGCTTCTTTATGGAACTCATCAACGTCGAGCAGGTTTTGCTCTCCTCGCGCAGTGCAGAAGTAATGAGTCAGTCCCTGAAAAAATTGGCCGCACGCTAGACCTGGCTAAAAAATAAACACAAATCCCCTCTTTACTGTTATGATTCCCGAAAGTAAAAGAACGATAATGGCAAAGAAATCCCTGGTATTTTTTCTAATCATTGGTCTGGTAGCTTGTAATGTATACAAAGACCTGCCCAAACCGCCCGAAGAACAGACCTGGAAGTCGAAAGTCATCCCGGCCAGCCCACAAATCGGTGGGGGCGATTCGGCTAAAGGGCTGGACTATATCATTAATGGTAATTACATTGGCTCGGGTATTCCCTTTGACGTACTGGCAAAGCGGCTGAGCAAAACCAAAGACACCATACTCAACCGAGAAGGCTTAAACGCCAATGTCCCCTATATTCTTACCGGATTTGAAGCCGCCAATGGCATCGCCGTACTGAATGGTAATTGTTTTACCTGCCACGCCGGCAAGCTCAACGGGGAGGTGGTACTGGGTCTGGGCAACAGTTTTTCCGATTTTGAAAAGAACCCTAAACCCCTCTCCAAGGCGATGCGGCTGGGGATGAAGCTCAAGTACGGCAAAAAGTCGCCCGAATGGGAGGCGTATCAAGACTTTGACCGTTATTTTGCCGCCTCGGCGCCCCACATTGAAACTAATAATCCGGGGGTCAATCCGGCTGCCCATTTGGCGGAAGCCTGCGTAGCCTTTCGCGATCCACAAACCCTGAAATACACCGGAGATCCTATCCTGGAACTACCGGATTATGTGATCGGTAGTGATGTACCGCCACTGTGGAATGTCAAAAAGAAAAATGCCCTGTACTATACTGCCGTCGGACGGGGTGACTTTTCCAAATTACTCTTTCAGGCCAGTGTACTGGGGATTGCCGACTCCGCCGCGGCACGGGAAGCCGTCAACAACTTCAAACACGTGGTCGCCTGGCTGGAGCAATTGGAACCCCCAAAATTCCCGGCGGCCATCAATCGAGATCTGGCCCAGGAGGGACAACTGCTCTTCGAAGAACACTGCAGTGGCTGTCACGGCACCTACGGACCGGAGGAAAGTTACCCCAACAAAGTGATTGCTTTAAAGGTAATCAAAACGGATCCCTACTACGCGACCTATGCCATTCAGGCTCCCATCGTCGATTGGTATAACCAGAGTTGGTTTGCAACCAGCGATCCGCCTTCCCACTTTGAACCGGAAGCGGGCTACATTGCACCACCCCTGGACGGGGTCTGGGCTACCGCTCCCTATTTGCACAATGGCTCCGTACCTACTTTAGAATCGCTCCTAAACAGTAAAAACAGACCAACTTTCTGGCAGCGTAGCGGCAGTAGCCGCGATTATAACTATCAGCAAGTCGGCTGGAACTTTGAGACCAAAAGCAATGCTTCCGGAAAGTGGACTTACGATGCGACCATACCGGGCTATAGTAATGCCGGACATTATTTTGGCGACAAGCTAAGCGACCCCGAACGCAGCGCCGTCATTGAATACCTGAAAACGCTCTAGCATCAATTTTGAATTATTGAATTGTTGAGTTCTGTATTCATTCAAAATCTAACCATTCAATAATTAATTCCGGCGTTCCATTTCTTGCATGAGGCGCTCGGTCTCCCGGTACAGTTCGGACAGATCCCGCTCGATATCCCTTTCGGAATCCGAGGGCGTATCGGAAGACAGATTTGTATTGTAATCTTCGGGGCGTTCCATACGCTCTAACTTGCGCTCCAAATTCTGGCGTTTCTGCTCCAGATCAGCTAAGCGATCAATGTACTCCCGATTATTCTCGTCACTGGCAATCCCTTTCAGGCGCTCAAAGATATCTTTGAACTTATCGGTAGCTTCGTCGTATTTGCCAGCCTCCGCTTTTTCCTTTTCCGATTTAAGTAAATCCCAGGAAGCTTTGCCCAGGTCCTTGACTTCATTGACGATTTCTTTGGCATTTTCCTTTTCCTCGGTAGTACCAAAGAAGTAGTTATACCCTACTAAAGCAAATACCAGGATAATTACCCAGCTGATTATTCTTCTCATTTCAGTTTATTTTTGGTAGTTATATGGAACTATTCACTGAAGTTGTTTAAGAATTCCTGGTGAGATGATTGGTAACGGCTTGGAAGTCAAGACAAGGCTACTTTTTTTCTCGTAGCCATCCGCCTCAGGCGGACGAAGGAAAAAAAGAGCTGCCGTATTGGCTTTCAATGTGTTGCCAAGGGCTCAGTGAGGAGTTTTTAAACAACTTCACTTTCAAAAGTTAATAGTAAAAGTATTCGCCTTACAAATCAAGACATTTCGACGGAATCGGGCAAATATCATCGCAAATCGTCTAAAATTTGCTAATTTCGCGACTCAATTCGGCAACAGCCGTCACAAAATAAGAAAGCAATGCATTACAATCCAAGGGACATCGAAAAGAAATGGCAGCAATTTTGGGTAGAACAGCAAACCTATAAGGTAGAGCTGGACGACAGTCGCCCTAAATACTACGTACTGGATATGTTTCCCTACCCTTCCGGTGCGGGGCTACACGTAGGCCATCCGCTGGGATATATTGCCTCTGATATCTACGCCCGCTACAAGCGCCTGAAGGGCTTTAATGTGCTGCACCCCATGGGCTACGATGCCTTCGGTCTGCCCGCCGAGCAGTACGCGATTCAGACCGGCGTGCACCCCGCTAAATCTACGGCGGCGAATATCGACCGGTACCGCGAGCAGCTGGACAACCTGGGCTTCTCCTTTGACTGGGATCGTGAAGTGCAGACCTGCGACCCCAAGTATTACAAGTGGACGCAGTGGATTTTCCTGCAGTTATTTGAGCATTACTACGACCAAAAGCTAGAGGCGGCACAGCCGATTGACCAGCTAAAAAACATCTTTTCGGTAGAAGGCAACGCTAAGGTACAGGCGGCGACCGATCAGGAAGAAACCTTTAGCGCCGGGCAGTGGCAGGCCATGAGTGCCAAGGAGCAGGACAACGTACTGATGAATTACCGCCTGGCTTACCGCAGGGTCACTTATGTCAACTGGTGCGAAGCGCTGGGTACGGTGTTGGCCAACGATGAGGTCAAAGACGGTGTCTCCGAGCGCGGCGGGCATCCCGTCGAGCGCAAACCCATGTTGCAGTGGTCGCTGCGTATCACGGCTTACGCCGAAAGGCTGCTGAATGACCTGGACACCATCGACTGGTCGGAATCCATGAAGAAGATGCAGGCCAACTGGATTGGCCGCTCGGAAGGAGCTCAATTGTTTTTCGAAGTCGACGGCTCTGAACATAAAATTGAAATTTTCACTACTCGTCCGGATACGATTTTTGGCGCGACCTTTATGGTACTGGCCCCCGAGCATGACCTGGTCGACAAACTGACCACTCCCGAACAGCGAGCGGCCGTCGATGAGTACATCGCCTACGTCAACACCCGTTCCGAACGAGATCGGATGGCCGATGTAAAAGAAGTAACCGGCTGCTTTATCGGCGCCCATGCCGTCAACCCCTTTAACAATGCCCGTATCCCCGTATACATTGGTGAATACGTACTAAAAGATTACGGTACGGGTGCGATTATGGCCGTGCCCAGTGATGATGATCGGGACCACGCTTTCGCGGAAAAATTCGGGCTGGAGATTATTGATGTGATCGATAAATCCAATTACCCTGGCGCTACCCGCCACGATAAACTGGGCATCATGATCAATTCCGAATTCCTGAACGGTATGGAAGTGCCCGATGCTATTGAAGAAACCCTGAAACGCATCGAGGCTATTGGCCTGGGTGAACGTAAGGTAAATTATAAACTGCGGGATGCCATTTATTCTCGCCAGCGCTACTGGGGAGAACCCTTCCCCATCACCTACGATGAGGAAGGCGTGGCTCATCCAATGTCGCTGGATGAATTGCCACTGGAATTACCCGATTCCAGTGATTTCAAACCCGCTTCCGGCACAGAGTCGCCTCTGGCCCGGATTAAAGACTGGGTAAATCTGCCCAATGGGCATACCCGCGAGACGGATACCATGCCTGGCTTTGCCGGTTCTTCCTGGTATTTCTTACGCTATATGGACGCCGGTAACGAAGAAACCTTTGCCTCCCAGGAGGCCGTCAACTACTGGCGCGATGTGGATTTGTACATCGGCGGTACGGAGCACGCCGTCGGGCACCTGATGTATTCCCGCTTCTGGCATAAATTCCTGCATGACAAAGGCTTAGTACCAACCGTAGAGCCTTTCCGCCGCCTGGTCAACCAGGGGATGATCCAGGGCGTCATCGAATCGATCTACCTGGAAAAAACGGAGGATCAGAAAAACCTCCGTTTTGTGGATGAGCCTACTTACGTAAAAGAAAGCGAGGCAGGGAAATCATTTGTCCCCATCGCTGTCCTGGTGGATTACGTCAGCGATTACGGTCTGGAGCATTCTCACCTGTCTCAGGAAGGTGTGGATCAATTCCGGGAGTGGCGTCCGGAGTATGCCGATGCGACCTTCGTTTCGGAGGCCGGTACTTACGTAAAAGGCCAATTCACCGCCAATGGCGATGCAGAAGGGTTCAAGATGATGACCAACTCTGAAGTCGGTAAGATGTCAAAATCAAAATACAACGTCATCAACCCCGACGATGTGGTGGATCGCTACGGCGCGGATTGCTTCCGGATGTACGAAATGTTTCTGGGACCCATTGAGCAGTCTAAGCCCTGGGATACCAAGGGAATTGACGGGGTCTCCAAGTTCTTGAGAAAATTCTGGAGCTTATTTTTCGATGGAGACACTTTTAGCGTAAGCGATAAAGCACCCAGCAAAGCAGAACTAAAAATCCTGCACACGGCCATCAAGAAAGTGACCGAAGATATCGAGCGATTGAGTTTCAACACCTGCGTCTCGGCCTTCATGGTGGCTACGAACGATTTGAGTAAAGCCAACTGTAACAAGCGGGCTATCCTACAGGAATTAGTCCTCTTACTAGCGCCATTTGCGGTACACATCACCGAGGAACTATGGCATTTACTGGGCAATGAAGGCTCCGTACACCAGGCTAGCTATCCGGTCTTCAACGAGGAGTATCTGAAGGAAGACGAAATCGAATACCCCATTAGTATTAATGGCAAAAAACGGGCTACCGCGGTCTTCGACGCTGATGCTTCCAGGGAGGAGATCTCAAAAGCGGCCACCGAGCTGGAAGATATCCAAAAGTGGATCGAAGGCAAGACGATTCGCAAGGTTATCGTGGTACCCAAACGCATGGTGAATATCGTGGTGGGCTAGGCGGATAAGCTGCCAGGTACGGAGAGTATCCTGGGCGCTGTATGTAAAGAGTACGACCTTAACATTTATTTATCGGAGTAATTCAAGGGTTATTACCGAGCATATACTTATTTTACGTAGCATGAAAAGAATACTTTTCCTACTCATGCTGTGCATCGTGGGTCAGCACTTAGGAGGGCAAGGTATTATCCTGACTAACCCCTCCGATTGTCAACTTAACTTACCGATTGCCGACAACCAATGTCCGGATGGTAGCACCTTTTCCAATCCTAATCAATTTGCGATTCAGGTGGACCAGGCGGGAGGCAACCTGGGAACGGACGTCTATCTGGCAGAAGTACGCCTGATCATTGAGCACCCCTGGGTAGGAGATCTCGAAGTGCAACTGCGCTCTCCGTCGGGAAGAGTAGTAGAACTACTTGATGACATCGGGGGGAGTGGCAATAATTTTGGCGACCCCGGTCTACCCAACTGCACCGCCCCCCTCCGACTCAACAGCGGTGCCTGCGCCAGTATCGGCGACCGGAACGTGGCCAGGGCGCCTTATACCGATCAGGCTTATCTACCCTTGCAATCCCTTTTCTCCTTCAATGATGGCTCCGATCCCAATGGCCAATGGGTCCTTAGTATTTGTGATGACCTGGAAGAAGATACCGGAACATTGCAGTACGTCGAACTGGTATTCCGCCCCATCAGTTGCCTGCCCATTACGGACTTAAGTATAGTCGATCAGGACAGCACCAGCTTTGTCCTGGATTGGAGCGACCAGGGAAATTGCAGCCAGGGACAGACCCTAATCGAATACGGGCCCGTGGGTTTCACGCCCGGAGCAGGAGATCAGCCCGGCGCGGGTGGTACCATCGTGAACGCCACCTGTCCCCCCTTTATTTTGCAGGGTTTGGATCCGGAAACCAGCTATGATCTATATTTGCGCAAGCAGTGTGGCCCGGGTACCTTCTCGGATAATACCTGTGGAACGGGGATCACTACGGGCTGCCTGCCCCCCGGCCCAACGACTACCGAAGATTTTGATCAGGAAAGCGTTTGTAGTTCCCGCTGTGAGCGGAGCTGTACGCTCAATGGGCTATTTTATAATATTGCGCAGGACGACATTGACTGGATTGCCTATACGGGCGCTACGCCGACCCTGGAGACCGGTCCAAATGCCGACGTCAGTGGCAATGGCAACTACGTCTACCTGGAATCCAGTGGTAGTGCCTGTCCGGTTGGCAGTCAGGCTATTTTACGCTCCAGTTGTTTTGAGTTTAGCGGCGGCGGTGCGGACAGTTGCCATTTATCCTTTCATTACTACATGGATGGTTTTGACGTCGGGGAACTCAGTGTGGCAGTCAGTGCCGACGGCGGGCTTAGCTGGCAGGTGATCTGGACGGCCTCCGGAGAGCAGGGCGCCCGCTGGCAACGCAGCTATCTCAGTCTTGATTTTTTGGCGGAAGGCGATACCATACAGATACAATTTATCGCGGATAAGGGGGATGGTCCCCAGGGGGATATTGCCCTGGATGAGATCCGCCTGCACGGCTCCGTACCGTTGGGCCGTCCCGATCAAATCTTTTATGCCGATCAGGATGGTGACGGCTTTGGCGATGAGGGTCGATCTTTCACCACCTGCCTGTCGGAGCCACCAACGGGATACGTGGCGATTGGGGGCGATTGCGACGACACCCGGGCCGATGTTAATCCGAGTCAGCCAGAAATCGCTTGTGACAATATAGATAACAACTGTAACGGCATCGCAGACGACCGGGACCTGCCTCCACCGCTGGTACAAAACGATACGATATGCAGTGGCGAAACACCGCTTTTGCTGGCAACACCCGTTTCCGGAAAGGCTATTTTTTGGTATACCCAGCCGGAGGGATTTGGGGAAGTACCCGCTTTTGGAGAAATATACACGCCTGATCTCCCCCCTAATAATACTGGGGAAGCACAGATTTATCGCTTCTATGCGGAGGAAACTGATATTGTCTGCTTTTCAAAGGAAAGAGCCGAGGCGGTGGTGGTGGTTTTACCCAGGCCGGCCGGCTTTTTGGCGGAAGCCCCCCTTATTTGCCCGGGGAGCAGCCTTGAGCTGGCCAACTTGCCCATCGAGGATCGAAACCAGACGAATGCCGACCTTACCTTTTATGAGGGATTCCCCCTTAGCCCGGAAAACGTCCTGGAAAACACGCTGGTCCAACCCACGGGGCCGAGCACTTATTTTTACGAAATGACCAGTGAGGATGGCTGCCGTTTTAACGGTTCCGTACCGATTGGGTTGCACCCCAAAACCCAGCTGCAGTTTACGCCGGGCCCCGCTTTTTCCCTTTGCGAAGGCTCGGGGCAACTGGTACAGGCTCTTCCCTCCGGAGGCGTAGCTCCTTATCAATATTTTTGGAGTACCGGCGCGGAGACCGCCAGTATTCAGGTAGAGGCCAGTAACGAACCGGGAAGCAATGCCTTTTTTAGCCTAAGCGTAACGGATGATAACCAATGTACAACCACAGATAGTATCGCCGTACTTACGACCACAAGTATTGATTCAATTAGCCGCAGCGTAAGCGACGTAAGCGCCTGTAATGCCCGGGATGGTAGCTTAAGTATTGCCCCCCTCAGTGGCGTAGCCCCTTTTTCTTATACCTGGTCCAGCACCAACGGAAATAGTGGCGACACGGTAGTGAATAGTAATAATCCCGTTCTCTTTGAAGACCTGGCTCAGGGCGCTTACCGAGTCACCATCACCGACGGCTCTACCAAAGGCTGCACCTTCCGGATGCCACCAGCCTATATTAATGGTCCGGCCGCCGAAGTCCGCGAGGTACAAATTCAACCGGTGAGTTGTCGCGGTGCCAATGATGGTCAAATCAGCCTAAATGTACGGGGTAATCCAGGCTACAGTTGGAGTGACGGGGGGAACACCCAAAATCGCAGCGGACTGGCCCCTGGTTTTTATTCGGTCACTCTGACGGAGGGAAGCTGTGAAACCGTAGTGGATAGTCTGCTGATCAAAGCACCGGATAGCCTAAAAATTCAGGTAGAAACCATTATCCCCAGCTGTAGCAGTAGCAACGATGGGCAGATAAGTCTTTCTGCTTTCGGTGGTTCGGGGAGCTATCAGTACCAATGGTCGCAAGGTAGCCTGACCAGTAGGATCAATGATCTGAACCAGGGTACTTATCAGGTTACGGTGAGCGATCAACAAGGCTGCCAGATCACCGAAAGTATTCAGCTGTCCGCTCCCGCTCCTATTGCCCTGACTATCGACACCGTCCAGGATATTAGCTGTGCCGGAGCGGCCGATGGCCGGATTCAACTCTCGGCGGCGGGCGGCACCGGACCTTATCAGTACCAATGGAACAACGGCGCAAGTAGTGCTTCACAGCAAGGGCTTAGCCCGGGCACCTACGCCCTAAGTGTGCAGGACAATAATGGCTGCCAAACTGACCTTTCCTTTACGATAACCGAGCCCGATTCGGTGCGGCTTAATACCCTACAAATGATTCCACCGGATTGCGTGGGCGATACTTCCGGCCTCCTTTCCGTAGCCGCCAGTGGGGGAAGAGGCCCTTACCGCTACCAGTGGAACAACGGTACAGACACCCCCATCAATGATCAGCTGGGCGTAGGGACTTATACCGTTGTGGCTTTTGACGAGCAGCAATGCCCCAGTCAAGCCCTGGAGCTGGAACTATCCGCCGTTTCTGGTCTGGATTTCACCCTGAGCAAAATCGATGCCACCTGTGTCGGCAGGGCCGATGGCGTACTGCGCGTACAAGCCTCGGGTATTTTTCCATTCCACTACCAATGGGACACCGGCGACACCACCGAACAAATCAGCCAATTGGCCAGCGGTGAGTACACCCTGACCCTAACCGACGGTGCGGGTTGCCTGATTGATACGACATTCCAAATTGAAAATAATGATCAGCCGATTGAAGCCAGTTTTAATATCATCGCGCCACAATGTGCCAATACTGACGACGGCTTAATCAACGTCAACTTATTAAGGACTCCTAACCAGCCCCTCTCCTACCAATGGAGCGACGGTGCCCTGATCCGGGATCGCACCAATATCCAGGCCGGAGAATACCAGGTCACCATCACCGACGGTATCGGCTGCCGCTACGAAAGTAGGTCACTGATCGTTGAAGATACGCCACCCCTGGAGCTTACCCTGGTTAGTGAGGGCGCCATTCGCTGTCAGGGAGATACAAATGGGTTTCTGGAGATTGCCGTGGACGGAGGAACGGCTCCCTACCAATACAATTGGGTGGGGATAGAGGCCGCCAGTAATACCGCCCAGGATTTAGGAGCGGGTACCTACCAGGTCTTTGTACAGGATGCCAACGGTTGCCCGGCTAATGACACTTATACGGTGGCAGAGCCCTCCTTGCTCCAGGTAGATCTCGAGATCGAAATTGGCAACATCTGTCAGGGCGATAGCTCCAATTTACTGGCCGTAGAGGTTAGTGGCGGGCAGGCGCCCTATCAATACCTCTGGAGTAATGGTGCGCAGGGCTCCCGGATTCAAGACGTAAGACCGGGCGATTATGGCGTGGTGGTCCGGGATGCCAACCAGTGCCGGGAGGTCATCCCCTCCATCAAGGTCCGCGAACCGGGCCGTCCCTTGCGTCTGGAGACCTTCGAAACCAGAGACATCTCCTGTTTCGGCCTGCGAGATGGTTCTATGCAGGTCAGCATTAGCGGAGGAACAGCTCCTTTTACCTACGTATTCAGTAATTCCAGCATTATAGAGACCAATGCTGAGCAAGCCAGTGTAGACAGCCTGGCCGCCGATAATGATTACCGAGTCACGGTCTTCGACGCCCAGGGTTGTGTGGTCCGCAGTCCTGAGCAGGCCATCCGGGAGCCCGACTTACTGAGCGTACGCAGAGACAGTATTAAAAACATCAGTTGTGCAGGTCAGGCCGACGGCGGTATTTTCGTTACGCCCAGTGGTGGTAGGGGCCCTTATGCCTTTCTGTGGCTGGATAGCCAGGGTCGAGAAGTCTCCGAACTGGAAGATTTGCGTTTTGCATCCGCCGGAACCTACCGCCTCGTAGTGGCCGATAACGATGCCTGCCTGGATACCCTGCGCGCCAGTACTATTCGCGATGAAAAGACGCCTTTGGTAGCCAGTAGTATAGATATTCAGAACGAGCAATGTGCGGGAGATAGTAACGGATCTATCCGCGTCAGCCCCCAGGGAGGCACGCCACCTTATAATTATATTTGGAATAATGGACAACGACCTCCGGAGATTACCGGACTGATGGCGGGTCTGTACAGCCTTACTATAACCGACCAGGAGAAATGTCGCCTGATCCTCGACAGCCTCGAAGTACTACCCTCCAGCTCCTCCATCCGCATTGAAGATTCTATTCGCGATGTGACTTGTGCCGGATTACGGGATGGCCTGCTTAGCGCAAAAATAGAAGGCGGCATTCCGCCCTATCAAACGGCCTGGGAGCAAGATGGTAATATTTTGGCCCTCGATACCTCTACGCTGGATAACCTAAGTGCGGGATCGTATCAGTTTCGGGTAACCGATAGCCTGGGTTGTAGTCAGCTTTTTACCCTTTCGGTAAAAATGCCTACGCCACTAAACCTAAATTTTGATCTACAGCCCCCCGATGGCCTTGCCAACACCGGAGAAATTACCGCCTGGGTAGCGGGCGGCTCCCCACCCTACCGATACCTCTGGAATACCGGAGATAGCCTGTCCGTCATCGACAGCCTAAGCGCCGGTAATTATTCGCTGCAAGTACTGGATCGTAATGGTTGCCAGATTAACGGTAGCGTCCAACTATTCGCCACCCGGGTACTGGCTCCTAAAGTTATTAAGAGCGTACAGCTTTTCCCGAATCCCTCCCCTGGCGAAAGCCTGCTGCAAATAAATACCCACAGCGGAGTCGACCTGCGACTACAAATCCATACGGAAAGCGGTCAATTGCTTCAACAGGTCCGTCTGGGTAAACGAAATAGCTTCCGCCATCCCATCCGCTTAAAAGAGGCGGGGAAATACCTGATCCGATTGCAGGACAATCAGGGGCGCACCTTATACACTTCCTGGTTATTGCGGTTGGAGTAAATAGTTCCCCTTGTCTAAGCAGGGGGATCTTTCTACATTAGCCTCTCATTTAAAACGTCCCCAACACCTTAAAGGCAGTACGGCGATTCTCCTGGTGTTCCTCCTCGGTACAGCGGGAGCAGGCACAGTCGTTGGCCGGTAAGGTCTCTCCATAGCCCTGGGCGACCAGACGTTCTTCAGAGATACCCTGCGAAACCAGATAATCGACGGCCGACTGGGCTCTGCGCTGGGACAAATCCATATTGAAGGGATCAGAACCGCGGCAATCGGTATGGGAAGATAATTCAATCCGGATTTCCGGATTCAGTTCGAGACGGGTGGCCAGGTCATTCAGGGTGGGTTTGGCATCGTCGCGAATAAAGGCTTCGTTGAAATCGTAATAGATGTTCTCCAGTACTACTTCGGTATCGAAGAAGATACGCTCCAACTGGATCTCCAACTCATAGATTTGGTCCCCACCTTCGGTACTGAGCCCTTCGGCACTGAATTCGCTGGTGTTTCGCAGATAACCTTCCTTAGCCGCCAGAAAGCCGTATTCCTCCCCGGGCTCCAGGTCTAATATAAAGCTCCCACCTTCTCCCGTCATTACGCTGGTGTCCTGATCACCAAAATTTATATCAAGATCAGCGGCGGGAATGGGGCGGCGACCCAATACGGCACTATTGGGATTCGCCGGGTCTTGATAGATTTTCTCTACCACGTAGATCTCCAGCCGTAATTTTCCTTCTTCGGGTTCAGTTTCTACCACGGGGGGTACGGGCGGCGGTGGCAATTTTACTTTTTCCAGCTGATAGATATCGTCCCCGCCAGCACCACCAAAACGGGAAGAACTAAAGTAAGCCCGTTCTAGCACCTCGCCATCTGGCAAGTTGTTTTCCGACAGGTAAACCAAACTAAAATCATCACCACCAGAATTAATGGGAGGTTTCAGATTAAAGACCGGTGCCCAGGCACCATTGCTCATCTTATAGGTCTTAAAGATATCTAAACCACCGATACTCGTATGGCGATCCGAAGAAAAGAAAAGTGTATCCTTCCGGAAAGTAGGGAACTGTTCATTACCCGAGGTGTTGATAGCCGCCGATAAGGGTCGGGGTAGCCCCCACTCATCGTCCTCCCTTTCTGAGACATAGATATCATAACCTCCGAAGCCTTCGGTGTCGTCGCTGGAGAAGTACAGGCTTTTGTCGTCAGGCCCTAAAATCGGATGCATGTAATTCGTTTGGGGCTTGGAAAACGGCAGGGCCTGAGGTGGTGACCAGCCATTCCCATTCCAGTTCGAATACATAATCTGGCAATATTGATCTAGTTTTTTCTCCCCGGCGCAGCGCGTAAAATAGGCGGTATTCCCGTCGGTAGAAAAGGTCGCCGTTCCCTCATTAAAGGGCGTATTGAGGTTTTTGGAGAAAGATTCAATCGCACCGGTGTTCAAATCCACTTGATAAAGGTCACTAAAGTAATTGCCAGTCCAATTGTAGATTTCCTCGCCCTCCGTACCGGCCCGGTCGGAGGTAAACACCAGCAGATTTTCGCGCCACAGCGCCGGGGCGTACTCGGCCTTTCCCGTGTTAAAATCCGTAATGGCCACCCGGTAGGGATTACGTTCGTCTTTTTGCCAGGCCTGAGCCAGTTCGCAGGCCTGAATATCCTTGCGGTATTCGTAAGGACTCCCGATCTCAAAACTTAAGTCCTGGAAAGTGCGGGCCGCCTCTTCGTACTGCTCGGTCATTTTCAATAAATAGGCCTTCTCCTTGAGGGCTTCTACACCGTAGGCATTATCGTAGGCGCGCTGGTACCATTCGATCGCCTCGTCCGGTTGTTGCAGCGCTTTATGGCTTTCGCCCAACATATACGCCAGGCGGCCCCGCTCCAGGCGTAAATCAGCTTTATTGTATTCTGAGCGCAACAGGCGAACCGCCACGGCGTACTGTTTGGTCTCGTAAGCGGTCTTACCATCGCGCACCTTTACGGTACTGCTGCTACCACAGCCTATCAAGAATAAACCAAGCGAAAGGAGTAGAATGGATCGAATCATGTTTAGCACATTTTTTAGGAAAACGCCCCCGGGGGCTTGCTTGTTGTCGAAAATACGTAATGTGGCTTACAAAAGGGAACCCATAATCAAAAAAGGGGCAAGCTCCTAATGGAACCTCCCCCTTTTCTTTCTTTTTTGCGAAAGCTAAAAACTAAACCTAAGCCGTTTTCACCGCTTTAGAGAAACCTTTCGAGCCTTCATCTTTCTTGGCCTTCGTGGGCTTCAGATCTTTAGACAGATCCGACATGATGGGTGTTGCCACGAAGATCGAAGAATAAGTACCCACTACGATACCGACCAGCAGTGCAAAGGCAAAACCTTTGATCGAAGTACCTCCGAAGAAGAACAAGATACCGACTACCAGTAAAGTCGTCAGCGAGGTAATCACCGTACGGCTGATGGTACTATTGACCGCCATATTGATGACTTCTTTCTTATCTTTTCTGGTGTAAGTATTCAGGTACTCCCGGATACGGTCGAATACCACCACGGTATCGTTGATGGAATAACCGATCACCGTCAGGATAGCCGCGATAAAGTTCTGGTCGATCTCCAGGTTGAAACCAATCCAGCCGTGGAAGATCGAGAAGATACCCAGTACGATAATTGAATCGTGGAACAGGGCCGCTACCGCACCGAGGCTAAACTGCCACTTGCTAAAGCGCAGGAAGATGTACAGGAAGATCGCCAGCAGCGCCAGAATGGCTGCGTAAAATGAGCTGGTCTTAATATCATCCGCAATCGTGGGGCCTACCTTGTTCGAGGCGGTCACGTGCGTACCCGTACGCATATCGGAATTCTTGAAGTTGTCTTCGTTCAGATCACCACCGACGGCATCGTTGACCCCTACGTATAGGGCATCGATCACGTCGGCCGAACTATCTTCGGTCGCATCTACCAGATAATCGGTAACAATATTAAAAGTATTACCCGCGTCAACGGCTTTTACGACCGGCTGGCTTCCGCCAAAAGATTCGGTCAGTGAAGTACGAAGGGTCTGTACGTCTATATCAATGTTTTCTTCAAATTCTACGGTGTAAGAGTATCCTCCTTTGAAATCGACACCCAGTTCGAAACCGCGCGTAGCGAAGGAAGCGAAACTAGCCACCAGTGCAATCGCAGAGATAACGTAAGCAATCTTGCGCTTACCCAGCCAGTCAATTTTCAGATTGGCAAAGGCATTACGCGAAAAGCCGGTATCGAAAGTCATGTTCCGCTCCTTAGACAACCACCAGTCGAAGACCAGACGGCCAACCAATACGGCGGTGAATAAAGAAGAAAGTACACCAATGATCAACACCACGGCGAATCCTTTGATTGGTCCCAGCCCGAAGAAGGCCAGTACGATTGCCGTCAGAATTGTGGTGACGTTGGCATCGATAATCGCGGAATAAGAGTTCTTAAAGCCATCCGTCACCGAGGCGCGTACCGATTTCCCTTCGCGCAGCTCCTCCCGGATCCGCTCGAAGATGATCACGTTGGCATCTACCGCCATACCGATGGTCAGGATCACACCCGCTACCCCGGGTAGGGTAAGTACGGCATTCAGCGAGGCCAGTGCCCCGAAGATAAAGAACAGGTTCAGGAACAGGGCGATGATGGATACGATACCCGCTCCACCGTAGTAGAGGATCATAAAGCCCAGTACCAGTACAAAACCGATGACCAGTGCCCGCACCGAACGGTTAATATTTTCTTGTCCCAGAGAAGGTCCGACGACCGCCTCCTGGATTATTTCTGTTTTAGCCGGTAGCTTACCAATCTCCAGGATATTCGCCAGGTCCGTCGCTTCCTGAAGGGTAAAGTTACCAGAGATCTGGGAGCTACCCTGCGTAATCGGACCGTTCACGGAAGGTGCCGAAACGACCTCGTCATCCAGCAGAATGGCAATCTCGCGCTGATTGTCCGTCGCCGCTTCGGTGGTCATCCGACCCCAGATTTGCGCGCCTCGGTTATTCATCTGCATTGAGACCACCACGTTGTTGTTCAGTGGGTCGGTCGAGGGGAAAGAGCTCGTAATATAGTCACCCGTTAACGGGGCTTCGTCGGTAGATTTCTTGATGGCGTACAGGCGGTACAGATTCGTCTGCTCTCCGTCCTGTCCTTTCAAGGCATCCCGATCCCAGTGCCAGGCAAGATCCCGTGGGAACAAGCGCTGAATAGCCGGATTTTCCAACAGACGGGAAATAGAATCTACCTGATTGCGCTCTGCTACCCCCATTACTGCGGGTCCGTAGCCACCGTTAGCATTGACTTGCAGACGACTCAATAGCGGGCCACCGGCCAGCGTCTGCTCGTATACGGTGTCGTAGCCAGCAATGGTGCTGCTGTCGATCTCATTGGTCAAAGAATCAGTCGCGTAGCGCGTAATAATGGAATCAATAGTACGCTGCTGCTGATAATCCAGGACATTGGTCAGCGTGCTGTTGGCCTGAATAAGGTTAGACAGGATAGCCGGACCACCAGGCTGATTCGGATTCACCGGATCGGAGATACGGTAGACATTCCAGAGCTCCAATACCGCCGTTGCGTTCAGGAATTCACGGGCCCGCTCTTTGTCATCGATACCGGGCAGCTCTACCAGGATCAGGTCGCGCCCCGCATCCAGAGATACGTTGGGCTGGACTACGCCTAACTTATCAATACGTTTCTTTAAGAGCTTAAAGGTACGGTCAACCGTTTCGTTTGCGTTTTGGCGCAGAACACGGGTTACCTCACCGTTCGAGCTGTTAAAGTTGATTTGATCTCTTAATACATCATTTTGAGCAAATAGTGGCGCCAGTTTAGCATCCGGATTTTGCTCTGTATAAGCCTGAGAGAACAGAGTAATATAATCGGCCTGGGCATTTCTCAGACGCGCCGTTGCATCATCAAGAGCTTGCTGAAAGGCTTCCGTGCTCCGATCCTTCTCATTCGCCAAAGCTTCTACAAAATCTCTCAAATCCACCCGCAATACTACGCTCATTCCCCCTTTCAAATCAAGACCAAAAGCCAATTGCTTGGACTTCAGATCCTGGTAAGTCATTCCGGGCATCAAGGGCAACTTGAGGATCTCATCATCAGATCTGCTCTTGAGATAATTGATACGCTCCGACTTAGCGACGGAATCCTGCTTCTCCTCTGGGAACTGTGTGGCCACGGTTTCAGCGTATTCTTCCGCCTTCTTTTCTACCTTATTCGTCGGTAGTACGTACAAATACTGGACAACCGTTACAAGGGTCATCGCCACCAGGAAGAACTTTACTACTCCTTTTAATTGCATAACTCAATTATACTTTTAGTAATTTACAAATCGTCTTCTAAGGCAATCAACTGATTCATAGGAATTAAGCTGTTGATTTTCCAAACTCGCCCTAAAAAAACTGCGCAAATATAAAGGTTTTCAGACACTTTCGTACCTACCAGCCTTTTTTTTATTCGTTAATATTAGCGAGTAGTGACTTTTTTACCAACTCGCGTCAAAAATCTGAATTGTTCCTTCGTCCTTATAACGAAGGATAATTATTAAGATTCATCGAGGATTCCGTTTGGATTCCTTGGTTTATCTGGAATTTGCTCCTATTTTTAGGAAGAAGAAATTTAAGTTTTCTTCTTACCATTTCATCAACTAAATCAACTTAAAACATGGGTTTATTTTCATTTCTGAAAAATGCAGGTGCCAAACTATTTAACAAAAAGAAAGAAGCTTCTCCCGAAGAAGTCAGAGCGGCCAATATGGAAGCCATGAAAAAATCGGTCGAAGATCTAGGCTTCGAAGTTAGAGAAATGTTCCTCGACCTACAAGGGGATACGGTTATTGCCTTCGGTGAAGTCGATACCCAAGAGATTAAAGAAAAGGTCATCCTGGCCCTGGGTAACGTCGAAGGGATTGCTACCGTCGATGATCGCATGACCGTTGAGGCTCCAGAGCCCGAATCTCAGTTCTACGAAGTAAAAAGCGGCGATTCTTTATCTAAAATAGCCAAGGAATTTTATGGCGACGCCATGAAGTATCCCGTTATTTTTGAAGCTAATAAGCCTATGCTGAAGGATCCTAACCTGATCTATCCCGGTCAGGTCTTACGTATTCCTCCGATTGAGGCTTAAGATCTCCTCACTTTCGTAAAAAAAAAACGGGCCGTAAGTATATCGCTTGCGGGCCGTTTTTTTATGCGGACGCCTCTAAGCATTGACGACATTGGTGGGCTGCCCGTCCAGGAAGGCCTTTACGTTTTCGACGACGATATCCAGCAGGCGTTGGCGAGCGGCGTAGCTGGCCCAAGCCTGATGAGGCGTAATCCAGCAATTATCCAGCGCTAACAAGGGATGGCCTTCGCGGGGCGGTTCGTTTTGCAAGACATCCAAGGCTGCACCTTTTAATCTTTTTGCGCTAAGCGCCGCGTGCAGATCAGTCTCATTAATCAGGCCACCCCGTCCGGTATTAATCAGATAAGCCGTCGCTTGCATCTGCCCTAGTAATTCGGCATTAACAATCTCGAAATTATCCTCCGTCAGAGGAGCATTCAGACTGATGACATCGCTTTCGCGAAAAAGCTGCTCCAGCGGCACAAAATGTACGCCTTCCATGGCATCGCGAATCGGATGCTTATGCGTGGCCCTGACCTGCATACCAAAGGCCATGGCTATTTTGGCGACCGCCTGGCCAATTCGACCAAAACCATAAATACCCATCGTCTTGCCATACAATTCGTCAAGAGTCTCCAGCCAGTAGGCAAAGTGGGGCTGCCCGGACCAATCGCCCGCCCGGACACTTCTGGCGTGTGCGCCCACCCGATTCGTCATCTCTAACAAAAGGGCAAATACATGCTGAGCAACGGCGGGGGTACTATAGCCCACGGCATTACACACGGGGATGTCCCGCTCGCGGGCAGCTTCCGTGTCGACATTATTATAGCCGGTAGCCGTTACACAAATGCACCTTAAGCGGGGCAACTGATCCAAGATTTCCGCATTTATTTTGACCTTATTGACCAGGACAATATCCGCCTCTTTTAAACGTTCGACTACCTGATCAGCTGGTGTATGTTCGTAGGCCTGTAAGTGTCCCAGTTTTTGTAGAGGCATCCAGTCCAAATCACCGGGGTTCAGGGTATGCGCATCGGGATAAACAATATTTATTGACATAATCTTATATTTATATTCCGCTAATATCTTTATTTTAGCCTGGAAAAGTGAATATTAGGTTAAGAAGGCCGATTCAATCGTTAGATTCTTGTTAAGCTAGCTTCCAGGCTGGTAGTTTAATCACTTTTTTGAAAAATTTGTATAGTCCCAGCTCAAATAGAAGCGCAAGGTGAATTTATTTGGCAATCAGTTATTTCTAAGTTCTTAGCTTTGTCCTCCCTCTTGATCCCCCTTAGAAAGGGGGCTAGGAGGATGGGAATTAATTCACCTTAAACCCAAATTAAAACCATCATCACAAACCAAAAGATACGACGTACGTAATGAAATCAATAACCACCACCTTATTATTCTCTCTGGCGAGTCTGCTTGCCTATGCCCAACACAATATTACAGCTTCCGTTGTGGAAGAGTGGCGTACCGATAAAATGCCCAATTCCGATTATAATCTCAACTCCGTATACCTTTACCTCCTCAATGGGGATGCCCTGGAGGAGGCCTTCTCCGGAGACTATCTGCAACGTAGTGAGCGGAAAGAACTCGATTTGAAAAGAGGCGATTACCCGCAGTATATGTACCTGGCGATATCGATCGATAATCCCATCAAAGATGAAGAATCCCTGACGATACCCCTGATGGTGCACGATGCCCGTAATCCACAGGAACAATCCCGCGTCACGGAATACGGTGGTCGCTTTTTGGAAAACATACCCGATGATATCCTGAAAAACGGCGATATCGTCGCCAAAATCAAATTTGAGGCCTTCAAAGGAAATACCAATACAGAATTCTGGAAAAAAACCGCGCAGATCTCGCTGGATCTCGGAAAAACAGCCACCAGCCTGCTCAGTGCGCCCCTGTCCGGTACTTTTACTGCCCTGACCAGCCAGATTATCCCACAGGTAGATAAGGGCCTGAAGTCCATGGAAAAGATAGAAGACCCCAAGAAATTAACCAGCGAATTCTACATTCGCCTGCTTAGTAAAGAGCTGAGTGCCCTTTACCAGGAAGAGGTGGTCTCGGCCAGCCTCTACCAAATCCACTGGGACATTGAAGATCCCCGGAATCGCAATTTTTTCTATAAAATGAAGGACGCACCAACGGTGGACTACGTGCGCAATAAAGTCACGGACAGTAAACTTCCATTCATCCTGGTCGTCAATACCAAAGCCGAGTACAATACGGACCACTCCGAACTGGCTTACACCCCCAATTACATCGAGCGCAAATCCAAAGATTTTCGGAAGATCAAAAATGCGGAGAAAAGAACAGTAGAAAAAGAGTTCCTGGAAGCATTAAAGATTGCCATGACCATTAATAAGCAGGTGGATGTCTTTAAGTCCAGCGTCAATACTAAATATCCCGATTGGCTGTCTTTCTCACGAGCCATCGATCTGTATTACGACCTGCGTAACTTACAACAGGAAGAGATGGTAAAGCTTCGGAATATGGATCAGTTCAGCCAGCAAAAATACTACAACCTATACACCAATGTAGTCAGTGATGTGGACTTGTGGTTCAACTCAGAGCTGTTAAATCGCGGTCGCGACGTGGTAAATTTCCTGATTACTTATCAAAAAACACCCTACGCCCGCCTGGCCCAGAACAAATCGGCCAGACAGGTTTATCAGGACCTGGAGCTACTGGACTTCTACCGCGATCGGGTACAGCAGATCGAGATTCAGGGTAAATTACCCAAAGAAGTAGAGTCCCTGGCCAGTTACAGTCTTTCTAATCAAAAACTACGCGAGATTGAAGCCTTACTCTACCAAAAAGAGTTCAATATTCCGGCTAATTTAAGCCTGGAGGAACAAAAGGACTGGTTACTGGATAAGGCCACCCGGGTATATCCGCTGTGCCGGCTTTGCGCCGAAACCGTGGGTCAGGAGATTACCCGCATCGAAAACAAATCCCACGCAGAAAACCAAATGGCCTACCGTACCATTAGTGCACAGTACTACGACAACCTGGAATGCTACGAAAATATCTACCAGACGCTGGAGACTTTCGTAAAAGAGAACACCGATTCCTTAACGGTATCGCCTTTTATGTTCTCAGCGGTAAAGAAAGATCGGGAAGAGTTTATGAAGTATTCCAGTACCCTGACCCAGGTCGTTGGTAAAGATTATACCAAGATTCCCCGGCAGGAACTCAAAGAGCTACTGAGTAAATACTACGTGACCCGGCAAAAAATGGCCGACGTGGTCGGTCGCCTGCGCAGCGTGGTACTGACCGACCCCATGCAGGTCTCTTGTATTGAGATTCGACCGTAGGTGGGGGGCGTGTATCGGGTATCGGGTGCTTATGTGGTCGGGTAATTATGGGATGTGAGAAATTATTATTTTCTTGAGTTTCCGTAGCGCTTTTAAGTCGATAATTTAATCCATGAAATGAGTACTTCGAACATTGCCAAACGCCGGACCAAGCCCAACTATACTTACGCTATCCTTAGCGTATCTCTGGTGCTGTTTCTGCTTGGTTTTTTTGGTTTGGTACTCCTTCACGCTCAGGAGCTCATCCAGCTCTACAAGGAGCAGGTTAATATCATTGTTGAATTGGACGATCAGCTCACGGAGGTGCAGATAAGGGGAGTCGAGCAGTTACTAAAACAGCAGGAGGCCGTACTGGATACTTCCATCCACTACATCAGTAAAGACGAAGCGGCCTTGCTCATGCAGGAAGAGTTTGGGGAAGACTTCCAGGATTTGGGTTTACCTAATCCGTTTTATGAGATGTATACTTTTAATGTAAGAGCGGGTACTATGCAGGCCGATAGTCTGGAGCAGTTACAAATGGTCATCTCGGAATTCCCCGGGGTGAATGCCGTTTATTATCAGGAAAATGTCATTGATGAAATCAGTAATAACCTAAAAAAATTGGGATACTTAGCACTGGTCGTCAGCCTTTTCTTTTTTGTGGTGGCCGTCACTCTGGTACATAATACCATTCGCCTGGCGCTTTACTCCAACCGTTTTTTGATTAAGAACATGCAGCTCGTAGGGGCTTCCTGGGGTTTCATTAGTCGCCCTTATCTCCTACGCGCGCTGGGACACGGTTTTATTGCCAGTGTATTGGCGATCGCGGCCCTGAGTGCCATGCTTTTTTGGGTCAGAAGAGACATTCCTCAGCTCCTACTGGTAGAAGATGCCATGACCTTTGTATACTTACTATGTCTCCTGATCCCGATCGGGATGTTACTGTATGGCATCAGTACTTATCAGGTAGTACACCGACAACTTACGATGCGCGTTGATGATCTCTATTAGAACTATCTCTAAAATTGGCGATTTTCGCATATAAATACTTACTTTTGCAGTTCATCATATTTCGATTCCAATGAGTGATCAAAAACCGCCTAAGAAGAAGAAAGTAGTAGTGACCACCAAGAAGCAGGTAAAAACCAGCGACAAGGCAAAGAGCTCCGCCCAAAAAGGCAGAAAGACGGGCAAGAGTACCACTTCACGCAGACAGCGGGAGCTTAAAAACGCCAAAAATGCCTACCGCTCGGAAATGATCATCAGTAATCAGCAATTGTACATCATGCTGGCTGGTTTGGGGATCATTTTACTGGGACTGATCCTGATGAGCGGTGGTGCCATGCCCGATCCTACGGTTTGGGACGAAGACATCATTTACAGTCCGCGCCGACTGACGCTAGCCCCTATTCTTATCCTTGCGGGTATGGGCGTGGAGATTTATGCGATCTTTAAAGGCGGCAAGTAAACCATTCCATGGAAGACATCATCAGGGCGATCCTCCTGGGCATTATTCAGGGCTTAACGGAATTCCTGCCGGTTAGCAGTAGCGGCCATCTAGAACTAGCGAAATACTTTTCGGGAGACGATAGCCTGGCGCAGGAAAGCCTGCTCATGACGGTGACGCTGCACGCGGCTACAGCCCTTAGCACCATCGTCGTATTCCGCAAAGATATCTGGTCGATTTTGAAGGGCACCTTTCAGTTCCGTTGGAACGAAGACCTCGCATTTACGCTAAAAATCATTGTATCCATGCTACCCGCTGCCCTGGTGGGTATTGTTTTTGAAGAGCAGGTGGAGCGCTTATTTGCCCAGAATATTCCGCTGGTAGCGGGTATGTTATTCATCACGGCAATCTTACTATTTTTGGCCGATAAGGCCCGAAAGACGGATAAAAAAGTGGCCTACGGTAGTGCTTTATGGATCGGAATCGCCCAGGCGATTGCTATTTTACCCGGTATTTCCAGGTCGGGTGCGACAATTTCTACCGCCGTACTGCTGGGGATAGATCGGGAAAAAGCCGCTCGTTTTTCTTTTCTGATGGTCGTACCACTCATTCTGGGCAAGATGGCGAAAGACCTGTTGGATGGAAATCTAAGTCAATCCAGTCCCCAGCTGCTGGAATTAGGCCTGGGTTTTGGGATGGCTTTTCTGACTGGCTTGCTGGCCTGCGTATGGATGATTAGACTGGTCAAAAATAGTAACTTAACTTATTTTTCGATATATTGCCTTATTATAGCAGTGTTAAGTTTTACCTATTACCTACTGAATAATGGATGGTCGGTACAGTAATAGTACATTTATTAATCAAGTAAAACAACGATGAACGTAGAAGAGGATAACCCACTCCCGGGTTATAATTTCAAAGCAGGAGTTCGATTATTGGTAGATAAACCGAAAGACTGGACATCATTCGACGTCGTAAACAAGATTAGGCACAAGATAAAGAGACGCCTGCAGATCAAAAAGATCAAGGTGGGTCACGCTGGGACACTCGACCCCATGGCCACCGGTCTATTGATCATCTGTACGGGCAAAGCCACCAAAACAATAGAGGGCTACCAGAACATGCCCAAGGAATACACCGGTACGATGAAGCTGGGGGAGACCACTCCCTCCTTTGATGCGGAAACGCCCGTTGATGCCCACTACCCGACCGACCACATTACCAAAGCATCTATTAAAGCCGTTCGCCAGCAATTCCTGGGGGATCTGGAACAAATCCCCCCGGTATTCTCCGCCATTAAAGTAGATGGACAACCCCTGTACAAAAAAGCCCGTAAAGGTATCAAAGTAAAGGTTGATCCCCGGCCGGTACATATCTATGACTTTGACATTACGCGGATTGACTTACCCGAAATTGATTTTCGGGTCCGCTGTAGCAAAGGCACCTACATTCGGTCTCTGGCCCACGATTTTGGAAAAGCCCTCGACTCGGGTGCGCATTTAATCGCCCTGCGCAGAACCCAAATTGGCGAATTCCACGTCGATGACGCCTGGCAAATTAAAGATTTGGTGCAGGTCATTGAGGAGGGTCCGGTGGTAGAGCAATCTTCTAAGGAATAAGTCAATAATTAATGCTGCAAAATACCCGCTCGTAATTCAAAGGGATCCAGTTCTTTGGTGTACTCGATTAGCGCGAAGCGAATTCTGTTGCGCGTCACCAGCAGCTGCTCGCGACTAGCCAAGCCTAAACGGGCATCTTTGTCATTCTTGTTGAGTCGGGCCATTTGCATATAAATGCTCATCAGGATACTGGAATCCTCGTCTAACACTCTTTCAAATAGTGCGCAGGCTCCTTGCAAATCATCGGCATTGATGTAAGTGCGCAGGGCCTTTTGTACCGCTTTTACATTCTCAAAAGTGTCAATTTCTTCATTGAAAATCAGTGGATCTACCTTTTTATCTTCGCCTAACATCGGATCAGTGTTGGGCTCCACCTCCCGGTAAGCGTAGGCGCGACGTGGCGGTAAAGCAGCCCCTGCTTTAAATTGATAAGATTTCTTTCGAAAAATAAATTCGCCCCCCAAATGGCCTTTGACTGGTAAAGGCTCGGCACGCGGAATGGGGTTATTCCCCACCGCAACGGCCTGGATCAGATCGCGGGATAAGTCCATCACACTCATCAATTCATCCGGATTACTCCTCAGAAAAAAGAGTAGGTTCTCCGCAAAGGGGCTATGCGTACCCGGCGGTCCATCCGGTACCACTTCATTCCGTCCGGAAGTCAGTAAAAAGCGGGAGGGAATGCGATCTAAGCGGGCGAGCGCTTCCTCCTCCGCTTTCAGGTCACGGGTTTCAAACATGGCCCCGGCGTGACAGGCATCGGCCATGACCAGGGTGTGAAAACTATTAATCGCCTCGATCTGGCTTTTCAGAAAGCTAAAGGGAATATTAGTATCGTAGGCATCGGCTTCTCCCTCCACCGGAATCCAAAAGCCCTGGTTCCAAGTTTCGTTGTACTGGCCGTGTCCGGCAAAATAAATCAGCAAGGAATCGTTCTCCTGTACCTTTTGGGACAATTCTTCCAGGCTTTGGTAGATGTTGTGCCGGGTCGCCTGCTCATCAGATAAGGTGATCAGGTGATCCGGCTTAAACTGATAGTTGGCCAATAACAATTCCTGAAGCGCTTGAGCATCCGCCCGGGCATTATTGAGCTGACGGACATTTTCGTAGGCATCAATACCAATACAAAGAAAGTAGTAGTTCCCATCCGGGAGTCTTGCTGATTGTGGTGGTGGTGTAAAGCCTTGTCCTCTTTCCATATGCTAAATTTAAAAAAAATCTGGAATTATGCAGGTGGCTAAGATGTACGGTATTTATTCCAGAAAGTTATTTAAGAACTTCTATATTGTGTCGACCAAGTGATTTAGCAGAAAACAAATGACAGACCAACAAATATACGGGGTAATTGGCGCGGGCAGTTTTGGTACAGCCGTAGCCAATCTACTGGCCCACAATGTAAAAGTACTGATGTACAGCCGGGAGCCTGCGGTTGTGCAGAGAATCAACAAAGAGCGTAAGCATCTGGGAATAAAGATATCCGAGCGGATTTCTGCAACCGACAGTTTACAAGAGGTGGCTTCCACCTGCCAGACGATATTCCCGATTGTACCTTCGGTGAAGTTTCGGGAGATGATGCAGCAACTGGGACCTTACCTGAATCCGGCCCACATTCTGATTCACGGCACGAAGGGCTTTGATACCTTTGAAGATGGTGCGCACGTACCCGAGACGGATAGCTTATTACCGGACCAGGTACACACCATGAGTCAGGTCATCCTGCAAGAAAGCTCGGTGCGCAGAATCGGTTGCCTCTCGGGTCCTAATCTGGCCAGCGAGATCATGGAAGGCCAGCCCACCGCCACGCTGGTGGCCAGTCCTTTTTCTGAGGTGATTACCATCGGGAAAAGTGTACTTAACAGCCCTAATTTTAAGGTTTATGGCAGCGATGATTTACTGGGTGCCGAATTAGCCGGTGCCCTGAAGAACATTGTCGCCCTCGGCTCGGGTATCCTACGGGGCAAGGGGCTGGGGAAAAACATTCAGGCCATGCTAATCACCCACGGCCTTTTAGAAATGGTTCGCTTTGGTCGCGCTTTTGGTGCGGAAGTACATTCCTTCTTTGGTACCGCAGGTATTGGGGATTTGGTGGCCACGGCGACCAGTAAAAGCAGTAGAAACTTCACCTTTGGCTATCGACTGGGACAAGGAGAGAGCGTAACCGAAATCAAGAAATCCATGCCAGAGCTTGCCGAAGGGGTGCGTACCATACAGATCACCAATGCGCTGGCCCGACACGCCCGCCTACGGGTTCCCATCACCAATACCCTGTATAATGTCATCTTTGATCATTACGAAATCGACAAAGCCATTAAATATCTGCTGGCCTATCCCTACGATGTGGATGTCAGTCTATAAAGTCCTGACAACAACATTAGCTAATTGACGCCTTAGAGGCTAAGACCCTACCGTTTCCTAAATCGAGCACAAACAAATATAAAAATCACTAATATTCCTCGGTGTAAAGCGTACATTTGTGAAAAATAATTAATCCCAATGAATGTAGTTCAATTGTTGTTAGCAGTAGCACTGATGTGGACTGCTGCACCTGCTGAAGAAAGTGCTCCTTCACTGAATGAATGCGAAGTTTATTTTCCCAATGCCTTCTCCCCAAACGACGATGGCATCAATGATGAATTTAAACCCGCAATTGCGAATGATTGTACCTTCGTAAGTTTTGAGATGAACATCTACCACAAAAGTGGCTCCCTGGTATTTAGTAGTACGGATAGTACCATCGGTTGGAATGGTCGACACCGCAACCAGTCCGCCCCGGCCGATGTCTATTATTACATTGCTAAGTACAGCGTCACGGCAAATGAAGATGAGATTCCGGAAATCATCACTGGAGATATTAGCTTACTGCGATAATTACATCTCAGAGGGCGAGCAACAAATCATAATCCCTTGATGAGACGAAGCGCACGATCCGCCCGAGGTGGATACGTGCGCTTTCCTTTTTTGCAGACTTCATCTATTACTCAATACGAACCAGCTGCTGGGTAGAAATCAGTCGGCCCTTTTTATCATAAATAAATCGTAAACATAATACCTCGTTAAAACTGCGTTAAATCAGCCTTTTACGGAGCCCGAAGTGTCCGCGAGGCTACAACATCCTGCTTTGCAGGCAACATTAAGCCTGAGCTAGCGGTTCTTAAATAAAAGTTATGCGCATGTTATCAACCTTTTTAATGAGTATTTTATTGCTGAGCAGCAGCTACTGTACGACCGCTTCCGACGCGGATAGCAGCTCTTACAATGAGATGAGCGAGGATTCCGCTTTCGCGAAAAATACCGCTACTTCAATGGCTCAGGTTACGGAGCAAGCCGCCCAGAAGCCAGAGGAAAGCAGTGCTTCAAAACCCAAAGGAACAACGGAGCCTTCTGTGAAAAGTGAACCAAAAGCGGCTAGCCCTAAGCCAGAAAAGCCTGTCGAAACTCCAGCAAAAATCGAAGCAGCACCAAGGCCTGAAACCCCTCGAGCGTCTACCAACG
>Ga0102940_1000443_pt1 | contig 28571 bp, 23 predicted proteins | sample SalPonR2_C_D1_MG_FD_78215 | JGI IMG/M metagenome (GOLD analysis project Ga0102940, IMG submission 78215) | Salt pond soil microbial communities from South San Francisco under conditions of wetland restoration - Salt Pond MetaG R2_C_D1_MG | ecosystem: Environmental > Aquatic > Marine > Intertidal... | reverse complement strand
AAGACTTTTTATTTTAATATCAGGCGCAAGTTCAAATTTTATTTTTCAGGCCATAATTTGGCCTTTGACACCTATCTATTCCGTTAATACGTTTTATACGTACACTTCAGCAGAGCCTACCTACGCCTGCCGACCGGTAGGTTTCTTCGCTTATTAGGAATTACATCATCCCATGCTGAGTAAAAAAAAACTTCAGATATTATGCTTTAGTACATCCTTACGAATGGAGAAGTACCACCCTAAGCAAAAAGTATACCGTTGTGCATCCTTTTGCCTTGTTTTTCGTAGAACGCTTTATGTTATAAAGGCTTTTTTACTACGAAACACTACAGGTTGAAAGATCTGCTCACTCTAAGAGAATGGTGGCAGAAGCATATGAACCTGCCTGAGCACATTTTTTCTTAAAGGCTGGTACCTATGCATGCTCTGTTTTGTCTTTTTTTGGCAGGAGTAGATTTCAACTTTATCTGTGGTTCGTAACAGGCTCCACTCTTAGCAGTCCTTACTGTTTGCCTTCCTGCGAATTCACCTCTAATTTCCGTTTATGCATTTCCTCCCGGGCATACATAGCCCCTATTCGTTGTGCTTATGTTAACGGAACAAGTCTCGATCAGCTTACCGGTTGAGGTCGTGGTTAGGATAAAAGAATGCTTCAAAAGTAATGGATAGTACTGATTTTCAGTGTGCTATTATGCAGCATGTGCTGCCTGATAAATCATCGAGCACAACTGATAAATGAAAGATTTATGAAGGACTTGATAGAATTGTCAAATATTGTAACACAGCGCAAGGTCCGCTCCGTTCACATCTTCAGTGCTTCTGAAGATGGTCAACCTATAACTAAAATACAGCAGTTTTATGAGCTAATACTTAAGGGAGAGTTTGATAGTGACGAACAGGCAGCTCATTACTTTTATGGAAAAAATAAGAGCCATTCCAGCTACCAGAAGTTGCGGGGGACACTTAAAGCCCGGTTGATCAATTCACTTTTTCTGATCGATTTAAAGCAAGCTTCTTACGGCAATCGACGGCGAGCCTATTACGAGAGCTACCGGGAGTGGGCTGCTGCCAAAATTCTTTTTGGTAAACAGGCCCGGGTTGCTGCCGTCAGTCAATGTCGAAAGCTTGCCAAAATTGCCCGACAGTATGAATTCACGGAGTTACTGGTTGATATCCTGCACACTTTGCGGTTGTATTTTGGTACGATCGAAGGAGATCCGAAAAAATATCAGCAATATAATGCTGAATTTAAAAAGGTGAAGAAGAAATGGCATCTGGAGACCGAAGTGGAAGAGCTCTACATAGACCTCAGTATTGATTTTGTCAACAGCAGAGCGACTCGGCATGAGGTGCAAGAAAAGGCAAAGGAATACTTTAACACGGTGAAGCCAATTATGGCGGAAGACGAATCTTATCAAATTCATTTATGTGGCCGCCTGATTGAAGTGAGTCAGTTCACCAGTGTCAACGATTATGCAAATACGATTGAAGTTTGCGAGCGGGCCATTGCGTTTTTTGCGGCCAAGAATTATGAGGCTAGTATACCCCTGCAAATTTTCCATTACCAAAAACTGATCTGCCACTTACAGTTACAACAGATTGAAGAGGCTTTTCGTGAAGCAGAGATCAGTGAAACTTTTCTGGAAGATGGAACCTTTAACTGGTTCAAGCTTCAGGAAGTGCGCTTACAACTCTTCCTGTTCACCAAAGATTACCATGCTGCAGCTAATTTAGTGGGGAAGATACTGGTGCACGAAAGCTTCATTAATTTGCCCGGAAATATCGGTGAAACATGGAAGATCGCCGAAGCATACCTCTTTTTTATTCAGGAAGTGGGGCATCTACCGGCAAATACCATTGATGGCTTTCGTTCAGCACGCTTCATCAATGAGATTGAGGTATTCTCCAAGGATAAGCGGGGAATGAACGTGCACCTCATTATTCTGGAAATCTTGCTTAATACGGTGGACGATAATCGCGACCGCCTCATCGACAGGGCAGAGGCATTAAATAAGTACCGGACCCGCTATTTACGGGAAGAAGGACTTGAGCGTTCCAACTTATTCGTGAAGATGCTGCTGCAATTACCAAAAAAGGCCTTTGCTCGAACAGCGGTCGAAGCAAAGACCGAAAAGTCATTTAAAGCCTTACAGGCTATGCCTATCGAGCTGGTCAATCAGGCCCACGAAATCGAAATCGTACCCTACGAATATTTATGGGAAATGACTTTAGAAACCTTATAGTGTTTCTTTCGTATATGTGAGGTATTTAGTTCCCCCCAGGGAAACACACTATAAGCACTATGCAAACATTTACTTCAACTTGCCTCCACAGGAGGAAAAATGCCGGCGTATGCCTACACGGCAAATTCGCAAACCATACACTTATTAATGTAGACATTTGTGGCTTTTAATTTCTCTTTTACATACGACCTGAGTTAGGTCGTAATTCGAGAAGAACGACAGGCCAAAAGTTTGTAGTAAAGGTTCACCCTTTATGCATAAAGGTATTTGTGTATGTCACGATTTGCGGATTCCACTCCGATTACATAAACGGTTTTAGCCCAATTGCTCGTTTGATATGCTTTTCCTGACTGCTGTTTGGTTGTTGGGAAGGTATGCTAATGAGTGTGCTGCAATATATTTTAATAATAAATATTAAATAAAAGCGCATGCGGCGTGGGTGGATACACGTTTTTGTCTTCAAGCGCTCCAGTATCAACTACTACTTTGCATGATCGAAAAGCATGATCGAAAAGACAGTGCTAAAGGTAGATATATAGAGACGAAAAATCATTTTAGTCTAAATATCAAGTAACTATAAGCAATGCAGTATTTTAAATCCGGAAATCTATCTGAAGTACCAGGTCTGGCAACCATTCTTCTTGGCCGCTCAGGTAGCAATACGCTTCAAGATATACCAGCCGAAGTAGTTTTTGGCTCACCGAAGCATCGTTGTGCCGGTCATGGCATCTGTATGGTTAACGTATATCCACAGGGGGGGCACATTAAAGCACATAAACGGAATAAATGCGCTTCGCTTGTTGGTCAGGTTGCCCTGGTAAATGAGGAATTACTCTTGTGTAAGATTCGTCAGGAGCAGATACGCCCGTGCCTGCGTAAAAGATATTTCAGCAAAGAGTCCTTCATGCTAGACGAGTCATTTAGTGTTTGTTTACCGCAGGAAAAATCGGTGCTGTGCAGAATCGACACGGGGGCACACATCCTTGATCACCGCGCGGATGAATGGCATATCTTCTTTCGAATTAAGCGAAATATCTGTTAGCACCATACCTCTGAGAGCAATACTTTTGCCTAAAGTAGTCAGGGAAAAGCAGGTGATCTTCCGGCGAGTTTATTTAGAGTAGTGGTTTTAGCTGTCTCATATGGCTACCCGACCACATCATCCGTCCGTTAGCCGATAAGTGAATTAAAATTTTTGTTATGCTAAAAAAGTAGATTTGAGGTAGATAAAATCGCCTTTTTGTCCGCATTGCATTTTCAAAAGTCACTTACCTTAGCGTTAACGAAAGAGTAAATAAAACTTCTTACTGTTTTAGAGTCTCCCCTAAGCCTCTTGTGTAACCACGGCAAGAGGGTATGCTCTTTTACCATAAGACAAGACATTGCAGATAAATAGACTAAACAACAAGTAAGATGAACACTGCGAAACACTATATACATAAGAAAGGATTTTACATCAGAGAAATTATTAATGTGGACATAATCGGCCCCAAAGAAAGCATGGGGGGTGCCCCGATGTACATCCTTTAAAGAAGTTTCTGTATTTACCAGCGCGAAAAGAGTTTGTCGCCAGCATATATATATCAATGGGAATGGTGAGACAGTCCTCAATTGGTCTGTCTCTCTTTATTTACCGGTCATCTGGATTTAATTTCGTAGGCATTACAAAAGTTTTTGAGTTTTGTCTGGGAAAATAGCCTATCTTTGCCGGCTGAAATTGACATCACTCTTTTATCTGGTATTCATGGAATTACGAAACATCGCCATCATTGCGCACGTCGACCACGGCAAGACGACTTTGGTGGATAAAATGATCTTAGCTGGGGAACTCTTCAAAGACCACGAAAAGCCCGGCGAATTGATCATGGACAATAACGAGTTAGAGCGGGAGCGGGGAATTACGATTCTGGCTAAAAACGTATCGATTCGTTATAAAGACACTAAAATCAACATCATCGACACCCCTGGTCACAGCGACTTTGGCGGTGAAGTGGAGCGTGTATTGAATATGGCCGACGGTGTATTACTGCTGGTAGATGCCTTTGAGGGCCCTATGCCACAGACGCGCTTTGTTCTGCAAAAAGCCATTGAACTGGGGCTGAAACCCATCGTGGTGATCAATAAAGTTGACAAACAGAACTGTACCCCCGACGAGGTACACGAAGCAGTCTTCGACTTGATGGCTAATCTCGATGCTACGGAGGAACAACTCGACTTTCCCACCGTCTATGGTTCGGCAAAATTTGGCTGGATGAATGACGATTGGCAGGAACAGAACGATAACATCTTGCCACTCCTGGATGCCATCATTGAACACATTCCGGCACCTCAGGTAGAGGAGGGGAATCCGCAAATGCTGATCACCTCCCTGGATTACTCCAACTTTATCGGACGTATTGCCATTGGCCGCCTCAATCGGGGAACCCTAAAAGATGGTCAAATGGTTGCCTTGTGCAAAAGCGATGGCTCTGTACAAAAAAGCCGTATTCGGGGGCTATTTGTCTTTGAAGGTTTTGAAAAACTTAAGGTAGACTCCGTCAAGGCGGGTGATATCTGTGCGATTACTGGTCTGGAGGGATTTGAAATAGGTGATACGGTTGCTGATCCCGAACATCCGGAAGCTCTGGAACGCATCGCTATCGACGAACCTACCATGAGTATGGTGTTCACCATTAACGATTCACCGTTCTTTGGTAAGGAAGGAAAGTATGTTACTTCCCGGCACATCAACGAGCGCCTGGAAAAAGAACTGGAAAAGAACCTGGCTTTACAGGTAGAAGAAACGGGATCGGCGGATACCTTCCGGGTATATGGTCGCGGCGTTCTTCACCTCGCTGTGCTTATTGAAACCATGCGCCGCGAGGGGTATGAGCTACAAATTGGTCAGCCGCAGGTAATTACCAAAATCATCGATGGAAAGAAACACGAGCCTATTGAGGAGTTGACGATCGATATCCCCGAAAATATTTCCGGAACAGCGATTGATATGGTCACTCGCCGCAAAGGCGTGATGTTGTCCATGGAGCCCAAAGGCGACCGGATGATTCTAAAGTTTGAAATTCCTTCTCGCGGGATTATCGGATTGCGTAATCAGATGCTTACCAATACAGCCGGCGAAGCCATCATGACGCACCGTTTTCTGGAGTTCCAGCCGCATAAAGGCGATATTCCGGGCCGTATCAATGGCTCACTCATTTCTATGGAAACGGGTACTTCCATCCCCTACAGTATCAATAACCTGCAAGACCGGGGCGTCTTCTTTATTGGACCTAATGAGGAAATTTATGAAGGACAGGTTGTTGGTGAAAATAGCCGCGCCGGTGACCTGGTTGTCAATCTGACCAAGACTAAAAAGCTGAACAATATGCGTTCAGCCGGGGCCGACGATAAAGCGAAGCTGGTACCACCTCGCCGCTTTACCCTGGAAGAAGCCTTAGAGTATATTCAGGCTGACGAATACGTAGAGGTAACGCCTTCTTCCTTGCGCTTGCGCAAAACGCTGCTCAAAGAGCACGAACGCAAACGCGCAAAAAACCCGGCACTCAATTAGAAAACAAGGAACGGTTGATGGAGAACAGACTCCGTCAACCGTTCTTCTTTACTTTGTGACGTAGAGAAATGCTTTTTGCAGCAGCGCCTGTGTAGCCTCAATCCCTTCGGCCTCGGAGAGTTCATCTCCTTCGTACTCAACCCCAACGTATCCGGTATATCCTACTTCACGTACGAGCTCAATCATCTGGTAGAAGTCGATTGTCGTTTCGTTGCCGTCTTCATCAAAGGCATACGATTTAGCACTGACCCCTTTAGCGTAGGGGAGCAGTTCTTTCATTCCCTGATAGCGGTCATAGGCCTTTTGACAGTCGCGGGGGGATCCTTCAATACAGAAATTACCAAAATCGGGCAGGGTGCCGCAGTAGGGACTGTTAACCTCCTTGATTACGCCCGATAGCCATTTCCCATCCGACGAATAGCCCCCGTGGTTTTCTACGAGGATGTTTATCTCCTGTTTCTCTCCGTACTCCGCAAGTTGACGTAACCCATCAGCAGCCTGCTGGGCCAGCATGGCGGGCGAGCCTTCACCTCCAGCATTTACCCTTATGCTATGGCAGCCCAGGAATTTGGCCAGATCCACCCATTTGTGATGTCTTTTTACGGTCTGAGTACGCTTTTCAGGGTCAGCATCGCCCAGGTTACCCAGGGCGTCGCACATAATAATGAGTGGTTGTACTTTATGTTCAATACATTGGTCTCGAAAGCGCTCCCAGTAATTGTGATCATCAATCTTGCCAAGATAAAAGGTGTTGACCAGTTCGATCGCTTCAATGTTAAACTCCTCGCGGGCGATGCGTGGGAAATCAGCTGGATCGGCTTCTCCCGGCAGAGACTCCGGCGCGTCGGAACGATTTGTCTGATCAAAGTATTCTCGGCCCTTTCTTATGCTTTCGCCAAAAAAACGTTTGTGCAAAGACCACTGCGCCAGTGAAATCGACAGGGCCTGGGCTGCAATCGCAACGTCTTCATTAGCAACTGCTTCTTCTGTGTTTTCCGCATTGTTGCCTTCTGATTGACAACCGGACAAGACTAATCCGCTGCCCAGGGCCAATGAGCCAGAAAGAACACCCATTTTGCGCATAAAAGATCGACGTGTGGAAGTTATAGGTTTATTCATATGCTTTTGATTTTATGGCATTAATTATACTTAAAATAGAGCGATTTGAGAAATATACCTCGCGCGAAGTAACTAGGCCCCATACCCATCTGCTGGTATTGCTAGGTCGATTCATATTGGGGTAATCGATAAGCACTAAGCAAAAAAGCTCCGACACCTTAGAGCGTGCCGGAGCTTTTTTGCTTAGTGCATGAAGATTGCCTACTTCAGTTCCAGTTTGGTTTCCGATGTAGCTCCATCTTTTTCACAGACAATAGTGTAATTACCTGCTTGCAAGTACATAAGACCATTATCGGCCGCCGAGAGTTCAACGGAGTCGCCGTCACCCTGTTGTCCTCCACTCAGGGCATCCTCATATTTAGCAGCAGCTTCCTCGCTGAAGGTGAGGTCGTAGGGAAGGTAGTTTAATCCTTTTTGTACCGCAAGGTCCATCGTCTTCAGCGCCAGTTCGTCGTGCATTACCGTAATGGTCATGGTTCCGGCACTTTGGGCGTATACAGGAATCGTTATCTCCGGGGTAAATGCATCAGCCCAGTCGGCCCAGCGAGAGCCCCAGCGCCTACTGGTACGCACACTCTCCACAGGGAAGGCATGAACAGCGGAGGCCAGCATATCTTCGTTCAGCATCTGTAGTTCGGTGCCGCGTCCGAGATATATGGAGCGGCCGTGAGTGCCGACAATGATATCATTTTCACGGGGGTGAATCACCACATCGTGTACAGGGGTAGCGGGCAGGCCATTATCCATCAGCATGAACGAGTCGCCGCGATCAAGAGATATGTATAAACCGTGATCGGTACCCACGTAGAGAATATACTCATTTTTCGGGTCCTCTTTGATAACGTTAGTAGGTTCCATCGGCAGATCGGTACCGATACGCTCCCAGCTGTCGCCGTAATCTTCTGAGCGGTATATATAAGGAGTGAAGTCATCCCACCGGTAGCCATTGAGTACAGCGTATACGCGGCCCTCCGTAAAGGCGGAGGCTTGTATACGGCTGACCCACATGTCGGCCGGAAGCCCTTCTGTGATATCCGTCCAGGTGGAACCTCCGTCTTTGGTCACGTGTACCAGTCCATCGTCCGATCCGGTGTAGATCAGTCCGAAGCGCAGGGGCGATTCGTGAATGGCACTGAGGGTGCCAAAGGGTACGTCGCCCTTGCGGCCTCCTTGGGTAAGGTCGCCGGAAATTTCTGTAAAATCATCCCCCTGATTAAAGGAGCGATGTACCTTATTAGACGCCATGTAAAGGATATCCTGGTTGTGTATCGAAAGGTGAACCGGCGTTTGCCAGTTCCAGCGCAGTGGTCGGTCACCGAGTTCGTGGCGTGGGGTGATTGACGCCCGCTCACCGGTATGGGTATTCAGGCGGTAGTAATTACCAAACTGAAAGCCGGTGTATACGGTCTCATTATCACGAGTATCTACCGCTACCTGCATACCATCGCCGCCCATAATTCTCTTGTAAGGATATTGTCCGCTACCGTGCCAACTGGTCCCGCCGCGATAGATGTGTGGCCCCATCCAGACGCCGTTATCCTGAAGACCGCCATATACGCGGTAGGGTTGTGCCATATCTACCGCCACGTAGTAAAACTGACCGACTGGTGGGGTATTACATTTGTTGTAGTGCTCCCCATCGTCATAGGAGATGTTAACCCCGCCGTCATTACCCAGAATAAGGTGTCCGTCTCGATTGGGGTTGAGCCACAACGCATGGTGATCGGAGTGTACGTTGTCACCGTTAATACCTGTCCAGGTTTTGCCGCCGTCCATTGATTTGATGACGGGTACACCGAGTACATACAGGCGGTCGGCATCGTGCGGAGATACCCGAATCTGCCCAAAGTAATAGCCATAGGAATTGTAAACGGCATCGAGGTAGCCCTCGTGGGTACGGCTCCATTTTTTGCCTTCATTATCGGATCGGTATACTTCTAATCCAATGACCGGGGTATCAAAAAGTAGAGAATTGGCATCTTCCACGTATTCGACCAGGGCAATAGGCATGATGTCATTATTGCGCACCATTTCTACGACTTTATCGGTATTATACTGCCGGGGAAAGCGGTTACTGCGCAGATAAGCGGTGATCTCTTTTTCGTCGAGTGCCAGGAAAGCAGCGCGCGTCATATTGCGCAGCGCATCTTTAGTCAGGCCTTTGTCTTCGTCGGTCTCTTCTTTTGGCCGCCGGTTGTAGTTGTCGATAGAGGCATAGAGAATACTCTTCCCATTCTCTTTGGCCAAAGCCAAACCAATACGACCGGCTCCTTCTCCGGTAGGAAAGCCGGCTCCTTCCCGCGTGAGTAGCGTCCAGCTATCTCCACCATCGGTGCTTTTATAGATCCCACTACCCTCACCAGACTCCACAAAGTTCCAGGCGCGGCGGGTGCGTTCCCAAAAGGCAGCGTATAGTACATCGGGGTTGTTAGGGTCGATGACGAGGTCTACCGCACCGGCATTTTCGTTGACGTAGCCGGTTTTAGTCCAGGTTTTCCCACCGTCGGTCGTCTTGTAAACACCCCGTTCTTTATTGGGCGAGTATAGATGCCCCAGAACAGCTACCCAAACGGTATTGGGATCGTCAGGGTGAATAATAATGCGGCTGATATGGTGGCTTTCCGGTAAACCGATAAATTCCCAGCTGGCCCCGCCATCCATACTTTTATACATACCTACTCCCGAATAGGAAGAGCGGCTAGAGTTGTTTTCCCCGGTACCGACATAAATGATGTCATTTTCCCAGTCGACAGCAATATCTCCAAGTGACATAACCATTTCTTTATCGAAAAGCGGCTCGAAGCTGATGCCGTTATTTTCAGTTTTCCAAAGCCCCCCTGAGGCATAGGCTGCATAGAAATGGCTGGGGTCGTCTTCCCATACATCAAGGTCGACCACGCGTCCGGAAAAGACGGTAGGGCCAATAGAGGTGAACTCAATACCGTTAACAATAGACTTTTCTCCAAGCTTCTGACGCTGCTCGAAGCTTTCCAGCCGTTCATTGGCCGGAGTTGCGGGTGGTTGGTCAGGCGATTGGGCAAAAGTGAGGTGAGTTAGCAGAAGGCCTGCCAACAATAGAAGCTGTCGCATAGTTTTTTCTAATTTTCTTTATAAAACAATGGTCAGGCCGCGAGGGCTTGACCACCATAAAGATAGTAGAAAAAACGTAGACTATGCCCGGGGCGTTGTCGTCCGTTTTTCGGGTAATCGCTGAAATTGGTCGCCACCTTCCACGTCAATCTTGAGGTCTTTCAAGTCTTTGAACCGAAGGGCACCTTCCAGGCTCAGCATGGTGAAGGAATCCTTACCATGTACGAGGAGTAAAACATCGGTGATGCGATCTTTGTCTTCCCGGATAAGAATCTGCACATCTTCCCCATCTTCCCGGATGTGCATCAGGTCTTCAAACTTATCTTTGCGTACTTGCTTTAGGAGTTGGTTGAACTCAGAACGCGGTACGATGTTTCCGTCGTCCATGGTAAGTACGCGTAGCCGGGAAATATGCCGGAGCAGATTACCCGCTTCTTCTTCCTGGCTAAAGGTAGCCGCTAGTTTTAGAACCCAGCCGCTCAGTTGAATATTTTCCGTATTTTCCATGCCCTTATACTTTTGGTAAAAACTACGGATAGGTGCCCGTTGGGCATGCAGAGTCATTGCGGTAATCGCAAACAAGAATACTATAGTGAGTCGTTTCATACGTCTTAGGTTAGCTTTCGCAAAAAAATGATGGATAAAAGAAATACTAGCATGCTAGTTTTCGATTTCTTTCGCCATTTTAGAAATCTTTTCCATGTCGAGGTTACCAACGAAACTCATCAGGACAAACTCATCACCCCCGCTAAGCAGCAATAGTTCGCTGATTTTACCCTTATTTTCCCGTACGAGCAGTTCCATATTGTCGCCATCTTTGCCCCGCACCGTCATCAAAGGTTCGTAGATCGATGTATTGATCTTCTTTTTCGCCGATTCATATAATTCATCGACATCTTCGTCGGTCGATAGAATGCGCAGCCCTTGCATATCCTGGGCGATCTCGATCAGGGCTTCCGCATCTTTATCGTTTTCCATACGGACTGTTTCCTTATCCAGGGAGCCCAGCATTTGGAATAATTTACCACTGATGTAAACCACGCTGAAGCGGTCGTCATCTACGAAGTTCTGGAAGTATTCGTCAATGGCATTCAGGTTATCGGCAACCTGAGCCTGTAGGCCGTTTAGGCCACTAAAAAGCAGCCCCACGACGAGCATGGATAAGCGTAGTGATTTCATATTTACATGTTTAGTTATTATTTAAAATAAGCACCGGCATCGTGCAGCCGGTCGACTTTTTGTGCAGCCCGGGCTGATCCTTGCCGGATGTCGCCGGAAAGTTTTTGCATTGCGTTGCGGTATACGCGGAAGGCTTCCTCCGGCGTTTCCGGCTCGTATTGTGCCCAGTCGATGGTGTTGCCAGTTGGCGCTGCCTGCTCCGACCACATCCAGTAGCCGGCCGTGGCCAGTAACAACACGGCGGCTGCGGTGCGTAGCCAAAACAGGGAACGCAGGCGCCCTCGCGAAGAAGCCGGTGTCAGAGGCTGAACCTGCCGGTGTAAAGCTTGCTCAAACGACTGGAAAAATGCATCATCCAGATGTTCGGCCTTCTTCTCTTCCCAGATGTCAAATAGCTGGGTATACATTTCGTAGGCTATGGGCAACTCCGGACTATTCAGCCATTGGCGCAGTTTTTTTTCTTCGGACAGGCTCGTCTGGCCAGCGAAGTAGCGATCCAGCAGTTGGTCGAGTTGTTCGGTACTATATGCCATAAGCAGTTATTTTTTCCAGTTCGCGGCGCACCGTTTTTCGTGCCCGGTGAATATTAACTTTGACTTGCGACAGCGAAAGGTCGAGTGTCTCGGCAATCTCCTGATAGGAGAGTCCCTCAATATCGCGCAGATGCATGGTCATGGCCTGATTTTTGGGCAACTGTCGGATTAACCGGCTTACTTTTTGCATCAGGTCCCTTTGTTCCGTTTTACCATCGGGCATTAGCCCCGGGGCGGGGTGCTCGGGCTGACTATCGAGTCCGTCATTGCGGTACCCTTTTGCTCGAATTAGGTCGATACAACGGTTTTTCGTCAGCCGAATGCACCATGCTTCCAGGTTCTCTATTTGGTGCAATTTCTGGCGTTGCTGCCAAAGCTTTAAACTGACATCCTGAACAACATCTTTTGCTGTCGCCCCATCGTGTAAGAGGTGCAGGGCGAATCGGTACATCTTATGCTGTACCGGTTTTATGCGTCGGGTATATTCTTCAGGACTCATTTCGGGGGCTAGACGAGTGGCCTCCATAAAAGTTACAGACATGTGATTTTTTTTGCCATCGACAAGAACGGTCAATGCCTGCCGGGAATACATTTATTTCGACTAAACTTGAGCGGGCAAGGGTAAAGAAGAAAATGGAAAGGGGAAAGAGTGATTTTGGGATGGCCTACAGCTTCCGGTCGACAACTTCCTCCGGTCAATAATCGTTGTTTATATTTGCAAGATCACCGGTTGTAGACCGAACGGAAGATTATGAAGAAAATGGATCAACTGGTCATTACCAGTTTTATACCACCTTTTATTGTTGCTTTTTCGATTGCAATGTTCGTTCTGCTCATGCAGATCTTGTGGTTGTATATCGATGATATTGCTGGCAAAGGGCTGGGACCATTGATGATCCTGGAATTATTAGTCTATCGGTCGATGTCACTCATTCCGATGGCGTTGCCCCTGGGTATCCTGATCGCCTCCGTCATGGTTATGGGTAATTTAGCAGAGCACTACGAACTCTCCAGTTTGAAATCGGCCGGGGTGTCGCTCATTCGCATCATTCGGCCACTCCTCTTTTTTGGGGTTATAGCACTGTTTTTTTCGATTTACACATCCAATACACTGATTCCAAAAGCCAACCTTAAGTTTGGCTCGCGGATGTTCGATATCCAGCAGAAAAAACCGGCCCTGTCGTTGGAAGTAGGCACCTTTAACGACGATTTTTTTGGGTATTCTATCCACATTGGAGAAAAATCAAATAATGGAAGGGATGTGTCGGATGTTCTTATTTACGACCAACGGCAGCTCAATACGGGCGAGTTGACTATTATTACTGCCCGGGAAGGAGAAATGTACTCGACGGACGATGAACAGGCTTTCGTAATGATTCTAAAAGACGGGTATCAGTACCTGGAGCAGCGTCAGGGGCAGCACCACAGTGAGGGGGAGCATCCTTATGTGCGTACCCATTTTACCACCTGGGAGAAGAAATTTGACCTTTCCGAATTTGCACTCGACCGCACTAATCCTGATTTATTCAAATCGAACCGGCAGATGCTAACGGCCAGGCAACTCTCCGGAGCTGCCGATTCTATCGAACGCAAGATGACGGAGCGTCAGATCGAGCTGTCCAACTACCTTAGTAATTACATTACTACCGAAGAATTAGATAGCACATATATTCGGGATGCATCGGGAGAAAAAAAGTTTCAGGAATCGCCTGACCGCCCGCCGGAAGGGGCCATCTCGGGAAAGGAAAAGGAACCACAGTTAACTTCGGAGCCCCGGATCGTGGAGTTCAGAGAAGCTCAAAAACAGGCCAGTCGGGGATCGGGGGGTAAGGAAGTGCCCCGCTCTATTGAAAAACCACTCCACGAATATGCGTCGTTTGCCGAGACCTTTGATCCGATGGAGCGAGATCGGCTCTACCGCAAGGCGCGAACTTATTCCCGCAGTATCCTGAATCAGGCCGAAAGTGCTTCGCGTACCCTGGAGCGCCTGCGAGAGTCACGGGTGAAGCACCTGTATGATTTACATATGAAATACAGTATGGCCGTGATCTGTATCATTTTCATTTTGATTGGAGCACCTATGGGGGCGATTGTGCGCAAAGGAGGATTCGGTTATCCCATTTTAGTGTCTATTATCTTCTTTATGCTTTTCGTAATTCTGACGATCTTTTGCCGGAAGGTGGCGGAAAGCTTTATACTTCCGGCCGTGGCCGCTGCCTGGCTGCCTTGTGCAGTTCTCTTGCCGGTTGGTCTTATCCTGACCAATAAAGCAATGAATGATTCCAGGATTTTTGAAGCGGCTCGACTCTCTGCTTTTTTGCGTAAGCTGGGCATAAAAAAGGGGAAGAAAAAGCACCCTGTGCCACCGCCAAGCCATTCTACTACATCATCATAGCCTATGCCTTACACTAATCAATCGCATACACTCCCTGCCGACTGGCGTACATTTTGGCGTGCCAACCGCTGGTTCTTTAGCGGGTTTGGTTTTTTTCTGATTGCCGGGGCGATCGCCCTTTTTCTCATTCCTCAGGGGGATGAGGTCCTGTGGTTTAGTGACCGGCGTACGCCGGCCTGGGATGTATTTTTCACCTATTTTACGATGGCCGGAGAGGAGTACGGTTTTCTGGTCGTTGCCCTCTTGCTGGTTGGGGTGCGTTACCGCTCGGCCATTGCTATCCCGGTACTGGGAATAGTGGTAACGTTGGTTACGGCTTTCGCCAAAAACCTGTTTCGTCATCCCCGCCCGGTGGCCTGGTTTGAGGCCCGGGACCTGGGCGACACACTAACCTTTGTGGAAGGTGTACGGGTCAATGTTAGTCAAATTTCCAGTTTCCCCAGTGGGCATACCATGGCCGGTTTTGCCCTGTTCGCTTTTCTGGCTTTCGTGTTGCCCCGGCGTCGTTGGGTAGGGCTAGGGTTGCTTCTGGTTGCTTTTTTGATTGGCCTGTCCCGTATTTATCTGGTCCAGCATTTTCTGAAAGATATCTACCTGGGGGCTATTTTAGGCGTGGCCTGTGCAGTAGCGGTCTATTTCTTGCATTTATTACCCGGCACAAAAAGCGGGAAACAGTGGTGGGACCGACGTATTCACGGAGTGAAACCTCGCCCTTCCCGGTTTGCCAGGACCGTGGCATCAAAGCGGAGTGTCACATCTTCGTACTGGACCGGTGCGCTGAGGGCAAGACGGTAGCTTCGGTTACTGGCAGTACACGCAGCATATCAAAGTTTCCGGTAACATTACCCCGAAAATCATGGTTGGGGCAGTAAATAATGTAGAAAAAAGGGGGTGTGGAAGTTCCGTTCGGGGTAGTTGATAAGAAAGCGCCCACGCCGATTGTCACTGAAGCCATGAGTGTATACCTGATGTCTGACGTAGAAGGCGGTGGGATAATGACCGTGTGGGCGGGGCTATTGAACTATACCCTGCGTCAGGGTGATCAGGTATTGACGCGTATAATGGTGCTACAGCGCTGATGGATGTGACCAGGCGTTTCTTAAAATAACGACGGGGCGATGGGAAATCTCCCATCGCCCCGCAGTCAGGGATAATAAAAGGCCAGAAAGGCTTTTATTTGACGGTCTTAATCTCTCCCGTTTTAATCTTGCGTACATAATCGTTGAGCGCTTTGCGAACCTCCGGTAGCAGGAACATCAGCCCGATCATGTTAGGGATTACCATAGCAAAGATCATGGCATCGGAGAAGTCAGTTACTGCACCCAGGCTGGCGGAAGAACCGATTACTACGAAAATACAGAATAGGATCTTGTAGGTATAATCCATAGTTTTGGTACGACCAAAAAGGTACATCCAACTTTGCAGGCCGTAGTACGACCAACTCAGCATGGTAGAGAACGCAAAGAGCACTACGGCAATGGCCAGTACGTAGGGGAACCAGGGGATAACACTGGCAAAGGCAGCTGACGTGGCGCGAACGCCATCGGGTGCTTCCTGTCCGTAGACCATGATGTCGCCGTTACCGTTGGTAATGATAATAACCAGCGCCGTCATCGTACAAACCAGTACGGTGTCGATAAACGGCTCCAGAAGAGCTACCAGACCCTCACTGGCCGGATTTTCCGTTTTAACGGCGGAGTGGGCAATAGCAGCTGAACCTACCCCCGCTTCGTTAGAGAATGCACCCCGGCGGAAACCCTGAATCAGTACACCAACGAAACCACCGGCAATACCTCCAGGAGAGAAAGCACCGCTAATGATTTGGCCGAACGCCCAGGGAATTTCACTGAAGTGGGCAAAAATGATAATCAGGGCAGCAACTACGTAGATGCCACACATAAAGGGTACCACCCGTTCCGTTACTAATCCGATACGCTTAATACCACCAATGATTACCGCACCTACCACCACGGCCATGACGATACCAAAAATCAACCCGGACGAACCGGAAGTAGCCCCAATCATATCATTAAATTGTTGGGCGGCCTGATTGGCCTGGAACATGTTACCTCCTCCAAACGACCCTCCAATACACATAATGGAGAAGAAGGCGGCCAGTACTTTGCCCAGTCCGGCTTTACCTTTCTCACTGAGTCCTTTGGACAGGTAGTACATCGGACCACCGTAAACCGTACCGTCGGCTCCAATATCCCGGTAGCGTACCCCGAGCGTACATTCCGTGAATTTTGACGCCATACCCAGCAAGCCGGCACAAATCATCCAGAAGGTTGCTCCCGGGCCGCCAATGGAAATTGCAATAGCTACCCCGGCAATGTTACCGAGTCCGACAGTACCGGATAAGGCAGCGGTAAGGGCCTGAAAGTGAGATACCTCCCCCGATTCGTTCGGATCGGAGTACTTACCCCGTACCGTATCAATGGCGAGTTTAATGCCGCGAAACTGAATAAACTTGAAATAGAACGTGAAAATCGTGGCACCCAGTAACAGGATGATGATTACGATAGGCATCTGACTGGTCTCGGCCTCTGTAAACTGAATAGGATAAAAAATAATGCCGGCAATCATGTCGGCAATCGGCTTGAAAGCATCATTGATGCGTTCATCTAATCCTTTTTGTTCGGCTTCCTGAGCAAAAGAAAGAACAGGAAGCAGAAAGCTGCTCAATAGAAGCAGTAACGATCGTTTCATAGTTTGTTCGGCTTGGTTAGCTATTGGTGTTCTATCTCCGTTTTGTTTTGGCGAAAGCCGAAAAGCAAAACGTCGAGGACGCCTTCGCAGGTGGCATGTGCCCTGTCCACAGGTCGTCGTGAGTTAATCAGCGCGTTAAGGTATTTGTTTATTTTAACTTACCCAAACGAATGCCTTTGTTATTTGTGGGAATGCACCGAAGAAAAACTATGTTTTTAGGGGCTGAAAAGCATAAATATTGGCAGGCTGTTTTTATTTTAATGCATTGTAAAACCTTTATTGTTTTGCCCGACAAACACGATACTGCGGAAATTAGAGAATGGCTCCAGCGCGATCCGGAACGGGCGATGGAGTACTTGTTTTCTACCTATTTCCCTATGCTTTGCCGGGTAGTATACCGGATCATTCCGGTACCGGAGACAGCGGAGGATATTGTGCAGGACGTATTTTACGAGCTGTGGCGGAAAAGAAAACAGCTGACATTTTCCTCTTCCGTAGCGGGCTATTTGAAACGATCGGCGATCAATAAGAGCCTCAACTATGTGCGCGATCATAAGCATCATTTGTTAGAGACACCGCTAAAGCCCATTCATTCGCCCGCGCCCAGTGTGCCCCAACAGCTTGCGGCAGATGAATTGCAAAAGCGGATTGAAGAAGAAATTGACCGGCTTCCCGAGCGCTGCCGGGTAATTTTCGTACTTAGTCGTTTTGAAGACATGAGCTATCAGGAAATTGCCGATAAGCTTGGTATTTCCCGGAAAACTGTCGAAAATCAGGTCTCAAAGGCGTTGCGTACGTTACGCGAGCGCCTGGGGCCTTTGCTAATTTAACTTAACGTGAGGTTAGGGGTGAGCTGGTTGTTAAATGACTGACGGTAAAACCTCACGTTAAATTAGGTGCGTTTAGGGCAGAAATCTGATCATCATCAAGGCTTTGCCTGGTGAGTACAGTATGTCGAGTATCCGACATTAATCGCAAGAGAATTATACATCCAATAGGGGGGGAGGCCCGTTTTGGGTGTCCTGCGGACAGAAGAATTAACCTATGAAAAAACTCCTGGAGTTATTTGTCAAAAAGCAAAAAGAAGATTTAACGGCAACCGAGCAGCAAGCGGTTGACCGGCTACAAGCCGATGGACAAACCCGGGAAGAGTGGGAGCAATATCAGCAGATTTGGGAACGTACGGGGAAGTATCAGGCAAAAGGATTTACGCCTAATACCGAGGCGCGTTGGACCCAGATGCAGCAACATATGCAACTTGAGCAGCAATCAACCGCCCGACGATTCCGATTGCCGGCTGGGTTAAGGGTCGCCGCCACCATTCTGTTAGTGCTTTTTGCCGGACTTGCGGTCCGCCACTTTTGGCAAATGTCGGGAGGGGCTATTTTGCAAACCGTGGAGGCCACCAATGAGCATCGGATAGTTGACCTGCCCGATGGTTCGCAGGTACGCCTTTATGCCGGTAGCCAACTTACCTATCCGGAAAGTTTGGGTGAGCAGCAGCATCGAGAAGTTTCCCTGGAAGGAGTCGCATATTTCACCGTGGAAAAGGTGCCCGGAAGGACCTTTACCGTATACACCGCTCAGGCTGATATTGAGGTTCTGGGGACGCGTTTCCTGGTGGAAGAGCACAAAAATACCGCGCAAACCATCATTGAGGTGGAAGAAGGAAAGATAGCCCTTTATCCAGAAAGGAGCCGGGATACGCTTACCCTTACCACTGCTAACCGGATAATCATCGGTGAAGATCGTCCCCTGATCAGAGAGGCGTTTGCTTTAGATGAAATAAGCACACCACCTCAGATATGGCAAGCCCGGGGAAATACGCTATCCGAATTTAAAACAGCCCTGACCACACAAAGCGGTGAAGTAGTTATCTTTCCCGCTCATATGGCAAATTGTGACCTCACCGGCAACCTGGATCTTTCCTCTCAGCATCGCTTATTAGAAGCGCTTCGCTTACTGGGATACCACGCCACGCTGAATGATAACCACGAACTGGTGCTTGCAGGAGATTGTCCTTAAATATCGCATTGCCAGGAACTTAAATTATCATCTCCAGTTATTTATCCCCTGAGCTATCATACTTCAGAATAATTCCGGACGTTGCTATGTGGTAATTTCTTGTTAAATTGAAGAATTGCACAAACGGAAGTTCCTGAAAATCCGTCTTAAACTATATGTCGTATATAAGAGACTATGCGTTTTCTTTTACCGGTCCTGGTTTTTTGGCTCTTTGCCACACCTCCTGTGTCGGCTCAGTCTTCACTAGAGCAACCGGTGAACATTTCTTTTGATCATCAACCTTTAGAACAGGCTCTGTACCAGCTCATGGATGAAGCGGACATTTCTCTGCTCTTCAGTAATCGTATTATTCCCCGTAAGGACATCCATTTGACATTTTCGCAGACTCCCTTATACCGGGTTTTGGATGTGCTTTTTGCGGATACTAATCTAAGCTATACCCGGGAAGGTGATTGGATTGTCCTTAGCGTAAAACCACCTGCAGCTCAACCGACGGAGACCTTGATAAGTGGATATGTAGAGGAACAAGAGACGGGGGAACGCCTGATCCACGCTACCGTCTTTGATCCTGCTTCGCAACGAGGAATTTATACCAACGAATACGGCTTCTTTAGTTTACGGGTACCGGAAGAGTCCACAGAATTACGAGTGTCGTATCTGGGATATCGTCCGGCTACCGTTGAACTCGCCGATGTGGTTAGGGATAGTCAGGTAGTAATTGTCTTACGTCCTGATTTGACCCTGAACGAAGTGGTTGTTACCGCAGCCGATAGTAGTACGCTGCGCCGGATGCGCAGTTTTAGTGCGGATGAGTTGTCGCCGGAGCAGGGTGCTTCCCTGCCACGGTTGGCCGGCGAATTTGATCTGATGCGCATGGTCCACTTGCTTCCCGGTGTACAGACGGGAGCCGATGGAGTAGGAGGGATCTTTGTACGGGGAGGTGATGCCGGCCACAACCTGGTGCTGATTGATGGCGTACCGATATACAATGTGAACCACGCAGGCGGGCTGCTTTCGGTATTCAATACCCAAACGATCAAATCAGTGCGTTTGCTAAAAGGTGCTCTTCCGGCCCGTTACGGAGGACGCTTATCGTCGGTACTCGATGTGCGCACCCGCGATGGCAACCAGGAATATTGGGAGGGACAAGCTTCCCTGGGATTGATCAGTTCAAGCATCACGCTGGAAGGTCCCATGATCAAGGGTAAGTCGTCCGTCCTGCTTTCGGGTCGTGGATCATTACTCAATCTCTACCTGCAACCCATGATGAGTCGGTTTAAATCGACGCGTGGTGAGGAGGGGAGTACCGAATATGGGTTCTATGATCTAACCGCCAAGTTTAGCCACACGTTTTCCGATCAGGATAAAATTTATTTTAGCTTCTATCAGGGAAGTGACGCCTATGACAATCATGGTATGCGCGATGAAGCGTTTAGCCTGAGAGCAAGTAACAATCAGGTTTACGGCTTCCGCCAAAAAAGTAGCTATCGTGATCAAATGAATTGGGGGAATCAGACATGGTCGTTTCGTTGGAATCATCTCATTAATCCCGAGCTTTTCCTGAATACTACGCTAACCCACAGTCGGATGAGTGTAGATTTGCAGTATGAGAACCAGGACAGCCTGAAATTATTACAACCCCACGGAACTCTTTTCGTCGACGGTCAGGTCGGTACTTTTCGTTCTTCCATACGGGATGCGGCTGCCTTATTTGATTTTCATTGGCTTCCTGGCTCAGAGCATCAGGTTCGCTTTGGAGCGCATCTGCGGCGGAGTAATTTGTCTCCCGGAATATTGCGCTACCAGGAGGACTTCGCCGATCGGGGATTCGATACGCAACTACAGCGCCGTACCTACCTAACGCAAGAAATGGATCTATATGCCGAGAATACGCAGGAAGTTTCTCGCCGGTTTATTCTGAACTACGGACTTTATCTTGCGCAGTTTCGGTCGGAGCAAAACAGCTACTGGTCTTTGCAACCGCGCCTTTCTGCTAATTGGATCGTAAATGAAAGATGGTTGCTGCGCACTTCCATTGGTAAAAACACTCAGTTTATCCACCTGCTGTCTAATAATACCCTCGGCCTGCCGACCGACCTTTGGGTACCTTCAACGGCCGATATTGCTCCTCAGCGGGCATGGCAGGCTACCCTGGGGGCTGATCTTTCCCTGGGTAAAGGGTGGTCGATGAGCGTGGAAGGATACTATAAGGATATGGACCACTTACTCAATTTTACGGAGGGTGTTGCTTTTGCAAGCGATTGGGAAAATAACGTAACGCAGGGGCAGGGTAGTGCCTACGGTATTGATGTCATGCTGCGCAAACAAAGCGGGAGTACTCAGGGGTGGTTGTCCTACAGCCTGGCGTGGTCGAATCGACAATTTGGCCGTATCAACTTCGGCGAGGTCTATCCCTTTACGTATGACCGGAGGCATGACCTCAAAGTGGTAGTGCTACAGGAGCTGGGGAGTCGGTGGGACGTATCGGCAAGTTGGGTGTTTGGTACCGGCCTGGCGTTCAGTCTTCCTTTGGAGAGTTTTTCGGTGACTTTTCCAGGAGTACCGGGACTGCCCGTTACGGGGACCACTTACGGAGATAAAAATGGATTTCGCTTACCTTATTACCATCGACTGGATATTGGTGTGAATTACCGGTTCTTCAGCCAAAACGGACTGGAACATCGCCTGAAGGCTGGAGTATATAATGCTTATAACCGGCGCAATCCATTGTACTACCGTTTTGACAACAGCCTGGTGGTAAAAAATAATCAGCTGCAGGAGAGGAAAGAGTTTGTAGGAGTACATTTGTTGCCCATTCTGCCCTCGATTAGCTATTCTATTCATTTTTAGGTATCTTAAAAGATCAATGAAGTACAGATGAAGCAGCTTTACTATCTACTCGGTGGTTTTATTATGCTGGCAGCTACTGCCTGCGAAGAACCCGTAGATATTCAACTGGACATGCCCCCTGCCAAACTGGTTGTACTGAGTAATTTTACAGCGGATAGGGATCTTCGCGTATCCGTTACCGTTAGCCAGTCGGTCGCCACTCCGGGGATCGGTAATTTTGTGGATAACGCCACTGTCCGTTTGTATGACGATAAAACCTTTATTCAGCAATTAACGCTGATCGAAGAGCATAACGAGCGCTATTATTCTTCGCGCCATTTTTCTCCCGTTCCGGGTGTGGTTTATACCATCGAAGTATCCGCTCCCGGTTATGCTACCGTAACGGGCGAAAGTAGTATTCCTCCGGGGGTAACCCTCTATCATTTACAGCTCAATGAGCTAAATGTCATCCGGGACACTTTTTCTAATCAAAAGCAGTATCGCTACAAGATAGAGATTGGCTTCGACGATCCGGTTGATCAGCGCAATTTTTACCACCTTACCCTCGAGCAAGAGCTTAAGCCCTTTACCGTAGAGCAGGGAGATACTGTTTTTGCGCCAGCTGTTCGCCGACCTATTCGCTTCGATCCCCGGGCTACCAATAACCTGCAGATTGTCCATCACGACGGAAGTTTACTCTTCGAAGATACCCCCTTTAACGGCGAGTCGCAGTTGCTCCGCTTACCAGTGACGATAGAAATTAATGACGATCAGGAATATCCCGGGCGCCTTTTTGCCGAATTGCGTTCGGTTACGGAAGAATACTACCTGTTCCACACTTCACTCAGCCGTCAGCAGAACTCGGCTAATCAGCCTTTTGCCGACCCGGTCTTGCTTTTTAATAATATCAAGAACGGCCATGGGGTATTTGCTGGCTATAGTAGTAGCCAGGCCTCCGTTTTCGTCCGCTAATGGATGTTTTTTTCTAAAAATATTGGTTTCGCATGGGGGTAGGCGTAATTATTTGTGTCTATCCAGGTAAATAGCCAAAGAAATGGCTGTTAGTTTGTCAAAACCGGGGCGAGTAATTATTCCGATACCGATTGGCGCGCCTCCCAAATACAGAGCTTATGCGACTGGAAGCGAAACGTACTTTTTTGGAGCAATTTCCACTTTTTGATTACTTGCAGGACGATGAAAAACTCAAACTGGCCGAACTGGCTGAGCATCGGGTCATTCCTCGCCACCACTGGATTTTTCAACCCGGGGAAGTATCTGATACAGTTTATTTTTTGCTGCGGGGGGCGGTTAAAACGGGGAACCACTCCGCAGATGGCAAAGAGGTCATCAATGCCCTAGTCCATCCGTTGGCGATGTTTGGAGAATTAGGACTGATGGGGGAGCAAAGGCGTAAGAGTTTTGCCAAAGTCTTGAAAGACGATGTGCAGGTGCTGTGTATTCGGGTGAAAGATTTTCGCGAAATGATGCGTACCAATTACGATCTCACAAATCGCGTTATGATGTTACTGGGCGCTCGCCTGATGCGGACCGAAGAAAAACTGGAAAGCCTTATTTTTAAGGATGCCCGTACCCGTATTGTCGAATTTATTCGCGATGCCGTGAACAGACGGGGGAAACGCATTGGCTACGAAATGTTGTTGCGCCATTCTCTTACTCATCAGGATATCGCCAATATTACCTGTACTTCACGACAAACGGTTACCCTGGTGCTCAATGAGTTGAAAAAATCGGACTTGATCCACTTTAACCGGGGGCGCATTCTTGTGCGCGATATGTCGCGCCTGGCATAGTCCGGGCCAGGGGAATCTACCGGTATCAAAATAAAGAACGGGGCTGAATCTCTTGGCGAGTCAGCCCCGTTCGGTATATTAGGCATGCAAGTTAATCGATGTTGAGGGAGCAATGCATATTCCTCTATTGCTCATTTAATGCCCAGTCGTATTCGCGAAATTGAATCTCAGCACGGCGATTGATGGACATCTCTGTATAGCGATTCAGAAAGGGAATCAATTCCCCAAAATCCTCACCATACCAATCAAAGATTTTCGATACTATAACTTTCTGGGGGGCTAATTTATTGTATGTGTGGCTGCCTATAAATGCTTTTGTTTGCCGCTCGAGTTGAGCGTCTAATTTTCCGGCAACATAGGCTCCGTTGAGGAGGGGCGGACAGGAAGCAGCTGCGCAATTGACGGCAAAATGAATACGTGGATCTGGAAAGCGCTTGCGCAAAATTTCGTGCTCGATTTGATTGAGAGAATAGGTTTGACCGCCCAGTTCAATCCACTTTCGATCCCAGACTGCCCCGTGATCAAGATCGCGAATACTCTTCAGAGGATAGTTGTCAAGGATTAATTTAACGGTGAAGGCATTATAGGCGTTAATCCAATAGGCCATTTTCTCGTTGCGCCCCCAACTTTTGGCCGGAGTGTGCTGCGCCAGCATCTTGAGATAGGCATTGAGCTGCGCGGTGTCTTTCTGGAATCCACGGTAGTCCACCACGCCTTCTTCGGATACGTGTTTACCGAGTAAGCCATCCCATTTTTCGTGTGATACCACGGTGCGGGTAACAATTCCTTCGGATAGGTGATTAATAGGTACCGAAGCGCTTTTTCCCGCAAGGGAAAGCGAAAGGAATATCGAAATGCCAAGAATGCGATAGTACATTTTATGTATATTTCAGGGTGATAAACATCTATACTCGTCGTGAATTGGTCGGGGAAGATCAGAGGTGAATAATTTTGTTTACCATCAAGGCAAAACCTAGGTAATGCAGAGCGTAAGCAAAAGTACGACACCTAAAGCACCAAGCCATTTCGCGCCGAGTATAATAGTCTTAATAATAACTGTCGGGAGCACTTGTCTGTTGTGTACAACCGGTCAACTTGTTTTCTGGCGGACACTTATTTGTATTTTTTAATCCACATAACGTTTTATCCCAATGAGAACCGTTTTAACGATTTTGTTATCTCTTACCTTAACTGCGATAATTGCTCAGAACGACTGTTCGACGTATTTTCTGTTTTCCGAAGGGGCTTCCTTCGAATACGAATATTACGATAAAAAAGACCGGTTGCAGAGCACTTCTACTCAGACGATTAAGGAGGTCAGTACGGAAAATGGTATGCTGACCGCGCTCGTAAAAAGCAGCATGGCGGATGCCAAAGGCAAAGAAACGATCGACGGGGAATTTACCGTCTCCTGCGACGAGGGTACGTTTAAAATGGATATGTCGCGCATGATTCCTCAGGAGAGTCTGGCTGCTATGGGAGGTGGTGAAGCAGAGATGGAAATGTCCGGTGATGGTTTCCGGTTGCCCAGTAATTTATCTGTAGGTGATGAATTACCCGATTCCGAAAACAAAATATCCATTGATGCCGGCGTAATGACTATGAATATGACCATGGAATTGCGCGATCAAAAAGTAGAAGCCAGAGAGACAGTCACTACACCGGCCGGCACCTTTGAATGTATTCGCTTTTCCTACATCACCTTCACCAAAATGTCCTTTGTGAAAAATGAATCTCGCACGGTCAATTGGTATGCCGAAGGTGTGGGAACCATCAAATCAGAAAGCTACGATAAGCGCGATAAGCTGGTATCCAAAATGGTATTGACCAGCTATACCAAATCTTAGAAACTGGATGCGTGTCTGGGGTTTATATTGCTGACCATCTGTTGGTGAAAGAATAAATCCCAGGCATGATATTCCGGTACATTAAGGTCGGAGCAACGCAATGTCTCCGCTAATAGTCTCGCTATTAGCATCGTCTGCATTTTGTAGACTGTATTGAATAACGTAGAAATAGACAGCCGAAGGAGCGTCCTGATTTTTGATGGTACCATTCCAGCTAAAATTGGGATCCTCTGATTCAAAGAACACATTTCCCCAACGGTCGTACAACTTGATGGCAAAGGTGTTGAATGCACAGGCGGCTTCCGGATAAATAAGGAACTCATCATTACGGGCATCGCCGTTTGGCGAAAACGCATTGGGGATGTAAATTGCACATTCGGCACACTGAGCGGAATCGTAGGCCGTACGGTGGTCTACTGAGGTAGCGGACAAAAACAGAAAAGAGAGGGCCAAAAGCAATAGAGAATATGTCTGCATGGATATATTTGTTTAGGCCGATAAAATTACAATATCCATTTATTTGAGCGTTCCGCTAACTGTTCAGTTTAGAATACGGTGTGTTCCCACAGGCATTCGGTAGCATGTGTTTTACAAAAAGTCCACGTCCACGTCGTAAGGGTAATTAATCAGGTAGCGAATGGCTTCATCGACGTCGTGTCCTTTAAAGACGACTTCGTAGAGCATACGGGTAATGGGCATTTTTAAGCGGTAATGTTCGGCCAGGCGTCTGGTAATGCGCAGAGTGCGTACCCCCTCTGCTAATTCGGGCATGGTGCGTTCGATTTCCTCAATCGCTTCGCCTTTCCCCAGGCGGTACCCAAAGGTAAAGTTACGGCTGTTTTTACTGGTAGCGGTAGCTACGAGATCACCAATACCGGCAGTTCCAAAAAAAGCAGCATTCTCAGCCCCGAAAGCTGCACCGAGATAGACCATCCCGCTGAGCCCGCGCGTAATGAGCATGGCCTGGCTGTTCTTCCCCAGCCCTTTGCCCCTCAGAATACCAGATCCGAGGGCGATAATGTTCTTTAAGGCTCCGGCCAGTTCAGCTCCGAGAATATCCCGGGTGCCAAATACGTGGAAATGGTCGCTTTTCAGTACCTTTTTTCCCAGGTTGACCACTTCGTCGAACCGGCTGCCGATCACGGTGGCCGTCGGTTGCCCTTCCATAATTTCGTTGGCTAGATTGGGCCCCGATAAACAGCCTATCCGTCGCACCACACTTTCCTGGACGATCACCTGACTCATGGTACTGACGTGCTCGGGCAAGAGTTGTCCGGCCTCCATCTCCGCCTCACTAATACCGTGTAGGTCAAATCCTTTCGTTCCGTGAATCATGATGTGATAGGGCCGAAGATAAGGCCCCAGGGTGCGCATCATGTTGCGAAAATTATTGGACGGGATAATGGGAAACAGCAACTGGCAAGACGCTGTCATTTCTTCAATTTGCCTGGTGGCTCGAATGCGTTTGGATAAATCCACCCCAAAATTGCGGTGCTCCTGGTTGATGCGATCAACAACCTCACTCGTGCGGCTGAAGAGCAGCACATCTGTATTGATCGCCAATAAGTTGGCAATTGCCGTACCAAAGCTTCCGGCTCCGATGACACCTACGTATGGATATGATTTCGTTTTCTCCATAGGGCTAAGATATAGAATGGCTGGCACAATCAACCTTCCCCTGGTTATTCTGTTACGTTTTTGGGTTAATTAAACATACACATTTTATATGCGATGACAATCTTTTGCCGTTTATGAGGTGTCTGTCTAAAAGTTCGGGCTTTCTTGCTCGCGCTGGTTTATACCAAAACATACTAAACAACTACCATGTCCTGGCTATATTTTACGGTATTCATTGCGCTGCCTCATTTGTTTGCTACTCCTTCCGATGCTCCTAAGGGACCTGCGCAACCGGAGGATGGCCCGGGTGGTCGCGCTTACCTGCACGATAGCGTTCGCGTCAGTGACTTTGCCGATGACCCTCAGGGGTATTGGCTGTTCGAACCATCATATCCTCAGCCCGATAGCGCTCCGGTCATTATTTTCAACCACGGGTACGGTGCTATCAATCCCATGGTATACGGAGGGTGGATTCAGCATTTGGTTCGTCGTGGTAATATTGTGGTATTTCCTCGCTACCAGAAAAATATGATTAGCCCGCTTCCGCGGAAATTTGCGCTAAATATTACGCGGGCTATCCACGCGGCCAGAGTAGAGCTGCTACAGCCCGGTCGGGTACGTCCGCAGTGGGATAAAATGCTTATGGTCGGGCATTCCTATGGAGGGGCTATGTCGGCCTATCTGGCAGCCCGTTATGATAGGTACCAAATCCCCAAGCCACTGGGCATTATGCTCTGCGCACCGGGTACGGGGCCCCTGCGTGGCGGGCGCCTGGATGATTATTCGGACATTCCGGAAGATATCGGCGTATTGCTCATCAATAATGCCCGTGATCACGTGGTGGGCGATGAATTTCAATACCATATTTTCTCTACCGCTACGGCCTCGCCTCGTCGTAATATGCTGCGCCAATTACCTGATGAATATGGAGCCCCAAATATCGGAGCCGGCCATAATGAGTGCTACAGCCTCAACCTGGATTTTGATTCGGGGCTGCGCAACCCTACTGTCTTGCGTTCCTTTCGGGTAGGACAAATCGATGCTCTGGACTACTATGGCTATTGGAAATTGCTGGACGCTATGGCCGATTGTCTGCGTAGTGGTAATAATTGTTCGGTAGCCTTTGGGCATACCGACGAGCAACTGAGCCTGGGCGCGTGGAGCGATGGCACCACTATTCAGCCCCTGAAACCTATTGCTCACCCCGCACAAGAAGCAAATGAAGATTACGCCCTTGATACGAAATGATATTTATCCTATGAAACGTTTTGCTGTCTTCTTCTTTCTCACGCTCTTTCTTTGGGCTTGTAACACTTACCGTGATCTACCCGCACCGCAGCGGACAGAATGGAAGGTAAAGGAAATTCCCGCGTTCCCGCAAGTAGGTGGTGGCGATGCCCAGACCGGTTTCGAGTTCTTGAAGTACGGGAATTATATCGGTTCCGGTGTTCCGGTCGATTTGCTTAAAAAACGGTTAGGCAACTATAAGGATACCGTGCTCGACCGGGAGGGTATTAATGGTGAACTGCCTTATCCCATCACGGCTTTTGCTGCTAAAAATGGAGAAGTAGTGGCCAATGGTAACTGCTTTTCCTGCCATGCCGGCAAAATAAACGGGGAAGTT
>Ga0102940_1000436_pt1 | contig 28766 bp, 20 predicted proteins | sample SalPonR2_C_D1_MG_FD_78215 | JGI IMG/M metagenome (GOLD analysis project Ga0102940, IMG submission 78215) | Salt pond soil microbial communities from South San Francisco under conditions of wetland restoration - Salt Pond MetaG R2_C_D1_MG | ecosystem: Environmental > Aquatic > Marine > Intertidal... | reverse complement strand
TGATGGTGGCATTCTCAAGACATTAGTCAAGCATTTGGTAGAAGCCTCCTTAGAAGGCGAGTTGGACTACCATCTTTGGGAACAAAGAGCGTCGGAAATAGCCAATAAGCGCAATGGTAAAGGCCGTAAGAAGGTGACTAGTACTTCGGGAGAGCTTAACATTGAGCCTCCTCGAGATCGCAACGGCGATTTTGAGCCACAATTGATCAAAAAGCGGGAGCGTCAGCTGTCTAGTGGACTGGACGGCCCCCATATTGGCTTTATATGCCCAGGGTAACTCGGTGGAGGATGTACGCCGTTTAGTGGAGCCAGATGTATGGTGTAGAGATTTCAGCCGGTAAAATCTCCCAGATCACGGATAAGATTTTACCGACTATTCAAGAGTGGCGAACACGGCCTCTGCAAAGCTTTTATCCAATTATTTATCTGGATGCTGTCCATTTTAAGGTACGCCATGAGGGGCGCTATGAACCGGATCACCGCAAGCTGGTCAAAAGTAAGGCTGCCTGGGCATCTGAAACGGCCCTAATCAAGCAGATTTTTTTGTCTTTAACGCATAATGAAAAGTCCTGGAAACGAAAAGCACGTGGCTGGAAATCCATCCAGCGAGAGCGCTTAGATATGTATGCAGATAGGATACAGCCACACATTGAAGATACATAAGAAAAAATTCCAGGTTCCCGCTACCTATCGGTCTACGACCTCAGGCAGCGGGAACCTGGAAAAGAAGAAACAGAGAATGCTATTTTTTAACGAGACACAGTTAATTGAACTATCCCTATTTCCAGTAATAGACACACACCTCACACCTCATACTTCAAACCTCGCACCTCCTACCAAAAAGAAAAGGGCCACCCTGACGGGCAGCCCTTTCCATTTTGGCGTAAGCCTACAACTTAGTTGAAGATGTAGCGTACACCAAATTGCATTTGCCAGCGAGAAGAACGCAGGCCAAATTGATCAATGTTGCCTGTCCATGGATCGTCACCGTCGATCAGGTCAGGGTTGATAGAAAACTCAGGAGTAGTGGTGGTACCTGGAGGGAAACCAAGGTTGTTCTCCAGTTGTACGATTTCGTAAGAGCCAAAGCTAGGCGCAAAGCGGACAATACCCCATTCTGGATTCAACAGGTTGGTGAAGTTGAAGATGTCGAAAGACAACTGAATAGTATTGCGTTTGCCACTTGCTGTTTCTACGTAGAAATCCTGTAAGACACGCAGGTCAGCTGTGAACTCGAAAGGTAATTTACCTGTGGCACGCTCCACATAGTCGCCGCGGTAATCTTGCAGGCCAGGCGTATTGGAGATGTACTCGTCCAGGATTTCCCACTGTTCTTGTGGAGAATAAGTTTGACCGTCGTACTCTAGCTCAACCAAAGGAATTTGATCAGCGCTAGCTGGTACGAAGAACAACTCATTGTCGTTGAATCCGCCATCATCAACGAAACGGAAGTTAGCCGCATCGATAGCATAGGTAAAGAAGCCACCCGTCTGACCATTCAGGTTCAGAGAGACTTTTGTTTTACCGCCGAAGCTTCCCGCGATTGGATAGTCTACTGCGTAAGACAATTGGCTCACTACGCGGTGACCGGCAGCGAAGACAGAACGCTGTGCACCCAGATCAGCTGGATCAGCATTACGGCCATTAGGGTTGTAGTATCCACGCCACTGCGAGCTGTTTTGCGATGATGTGCCATCAAAGGCCGAATAGGCATCACCGTAAGAATAAGAAGCTGTACCAAAGAAGCCGTTGCTGAAGCGCTTGGTCAGGCTGGCAACCAGGTTGTAGCTGTAGCCAACGTCCGTATTACTGGCCAGATAGATACCGGTGTAATTTGGATCTACCACATCGTCACCGAAACCGGCAGATACGCCGCTGAATAGTGGGCGGTTATCCGGACCAGCACCTGTCAGGCGGCGGTTGGACGGTTTCAGTTGGAAGTTTTGGTAGCGAACGAAGTTAACGTTCTTGGTATAGATACCTTCCAGAGTAGCGATTAAGCCGTTCCCCAGATTTTTATCAATGGCCACGTTCAATTTCATCACCTGCGGCAGGCGGAAATCTTCGGCAAATAAGTCAATCTGGCCGGAAGGTGTAACGTTATTCGGGTCGATCTGAGTAATGGGGTTGCCATTATCATCGAATCCTACCGGCTGTTGCTGTACATCCGCCTCAAAGGGTACATTATTCGCTTCTACTTCACCTACGTTGAAACCGTAATTGTTGAAGGCACCACCCGGCCATACTAAAGGAATACGGGAGGTGAACAAGCCGATACCACCACGTAGCTGAGCAGATTTGTCGCCACTCAGATCGTAGTTGAAGCTAAGGCGAGGAGAGAAAGCAATTTGGGTACCGATAAAGTTGCCCGTACGAGCACCGCGCAAGTCATAGCCTTGAGCTTCGATCGCTGGAACGGTTTCGTTATTGAATTGCTCGTTGAGCGGGACATCTGTAGGCCAGATTGGGAAGTCTAAGCGCAGACCACCAGTCAATCTCAGCCGATCAGATGCTTGCCATTCGTCTTGCAGGTAAAAGCCAAGCAGCATCTGCTTGAACGCAGCAATAGCCTCTGATTCATCACCGGCAACGTTATCGACCTGAGAGAACGAACGCTCAAACTCAGATGATGGCATACCAGCCAGGAAGCGTTCCGCACCCGTCATACCACCTTCATCGAACCACTGATAGCGGCCGTAGTTGTTACGAATGAACAGGTTGGCGGCATTGAAATACTCAAAGTTTACACCAAACAGGGCGGTATGGGCACCTTTGCTGTACATCAGGTCGTTATTGATAGTGATGGCATCCTGATCCAGGCGGTTGGCCGTAGAGAAACGCTCTGCACCCAGGGTAATGCTACCAAAGTTATCTTCCAGCGTAATGGTCGGGAAGTCCTGCCCCGATGGGTCGCGGTCGTCGCGAACGATAGTAGCACCCACGGTCAGGTTATTTGACCAATTGCTGTTGAAGATAGAGCTGAGCTCCAGCGCTGTGGAATTAGTTACCGAATTAAATAACTCGGATCCATTAATGAAGTTAATGCTGAATGGACCTGAGCGACGTGCTTCCAGGTTGTCGGCAGTCCGAACGGAGTGGCGCAGGCTCAGTTTGTGTTGGTCATTAATGTTCCAGTCTAATTTACCCAGGAAGAAATTACCTTCCAGAGAAGCAAAGTTGTTGTCGTAGTTACCTGGATCGTAGCCATAATTTTCCTGAACGAAGTTAGACAGGCTTTGGATGCCGCCGGCATCGAGATTACCATTATAAGTAGCTACGTCAAATGGCTGAGGCGTTTCATCGCGCTGTAGCTCTGCATTCACAAAGAAGAAGAGCTTGTCTTTAACGATGGGCCCACCCAGTCGGAAACCATAGGTTTTGGCAGAGAAAGGATCCAAAGGACCAGCTTCCGTACCCCCGGGGTTTTCACCGGCAAAGTTTTCGTTACGCACGAAGTAGTAGGCCGAACCTTCAAATTCATTGGTACCGGAACGCGTAATAGCGTTGATGGCACCACCGGCAAAACCAGATTGACGAATGTCGAAAGGGGCTACTGCAATGGTAAATTGCTCAATAGCATCCAGTGAAATAGAGGAAGCACCAGTCTGACCACCGTTCTGACCATTATCCGCCAGACCGAAGACGTCGTTGCTCACTGCACCGTCGAAGTAGATGGTGTTGAAGCGATTGTTCTGGCCTGCCAGAGAAATAGCAAAACCGTCATCTTCCGTTACACTAGCCAGTGGGTTGAGGCGGGCAAAGTCGGAAATATCACGAGAAATGGTAGGAACATCTGAAATCAGGCGCTCGTCAACGGTTGTTTTCTGACCATCGGCGTTGCCGTCAAAAATGTCATTACCGACCACCTCAATGGCACCTAGTTCGTAGGCCGTTTCTTGCAGTTCGACATTGAACTGATAAGCCTGACCGAGAGAAAGGTAAATGTTTTCCCGGATCAGCTCTTCATAGCCTGTGTATGTAACCGTGACCTTGTACGGTCCACCAACACGCATGTTTGGAATGCGGTAGTAGCCCTCTTCGTTAGCGGCTACCCCGTAGGTCGTACCAGAAGGCGTGTGTACGGCGAGGACGTTAGCTCCAATGAGCGCCTCTCCATTGTTGTCAACCACACGTCCGTTCATAGAAGAGGAAGTTACCCCTTGTGCCAGAACTACGTGTTGCGTCAAAAGTACCAGGGCAAATACACCGAGGGCTTTCAACAGCTTTAGTGAAGTCATAACTAGTGAGTTTGATTAGTGAATTAATCTCCCCCAAAAGTACGGTGGTGGTGTTAAGAGGCGGTAAATCTAAATTTAAACTTATCTCCTGGCCCATTTAAAGGCCTTAAACCCTGGTTGTTGGAATTATATTTTGCATAATGGCTATTTGTTGAATATAAAAATTATTCAAAGACTTTTCTATGCGTTTTATTTGGTTAACGTTCAGTTAACGTCAAAAGATTGGGGTCACATTAAGTTTACATTGAATTAACATAGAGTGGTAAGTATTTGTTAATCATTACTTTGTGTACGTAATGGAGCAATAACCTTCCCGGCGGCCAGGGGGCGGTCGGTGGCTAGAATATCGGCACCCAGCTCGATATAGTTGAGGTAAAGACTGTCGTTGCGGCTGGCAACGCGTTGATCAAGGTTGCCAAGAGTACCCAGGATAGCTGGAATATTATGTGTTTCCAGGGTGTCAAAAAGAGCTCTGGGACTCAAACGCGTGCCGGTAAAAGCGACCATCCGGTCGTAGGGTACATTGCTGCGGCGCATGCGTGTCCATTCCTCGAGGCTACGGATACTTACCGAAATCATGAGGGATGCATTGAGTTGATGGACTAGCTCGGCATCGTCCTGATTGTACGTAATAACCACTACGTGATCGACCATATCTTTTTCTTCGATCTGTTGGACAACCTTACGAAAGTCAACACCCCGTTTTACATCAACAGAGAGCAGTGCCTTTCCTTTGGCAAAGTCGAGCGCTTGCGCAAAAGTCGGTACGCGAAAGGAGGTAGTCGTTCCTGCATCATCAACCAGAAACAAGGGTTCTATTTGTGACCAGGGCGTATCTTGTACCCGACCACTTCCGGTTGTGGTACGATCGAGAGAATTATCGTGCATTAAGAGCAGGACTCCATCAGAACTTACATTGACATCACATTCTAGCATAGCTGGCGTGTGTTGCAGGGTATAAGCAAATACTTCGAGGGAATTTTCCGGGTAACCTGGCATATCCCTACCACCGCGGTGGGCCGAAATCATCGGCATGAGCCGGCTTCCGGGAGTCATTAGCTCAGGAAGTTCCCCCGCAGCAATGGTCATCTTTTGTAAGTTTTCGCCAGTAGTTACCTGGTTGGATGGAGTTTCACTAGCTTGTCGGCAACTTGTTGCGAAGGTTATGGTGCAAAGAAAAAAGATAAGAGTACGCATGACGTTAACGTTATTGATAATATTGCTTACGCAAAAATGTGTTTATGCAGGCGTGAAAATACCATCTCTGCAGGCAAATTATCGGACAATTGTAAATTAATCTCAACATTTGTACGCTGTTCACGCAGTGGATTGGGCTTTGGTTACTCACTGCTAGCGAATGTATATCCGGCTCGCCACGGTTTGGGTATCCAAACTCATTTTATGACCGGTATAGATACCAAATTTCGGGGACGAGAGTGAAGCACTACGTATTCAATGATAAATGACTTAAGCAAGAATGAGTGAAGAAAAAAAGACACTAGGAATGGCCTTATCGGGAGGTGGAGCCCGTGGTATTGCTCATATCGGAGTATTGCAGGCATTGCGGGAGGCTGGTATTATTCCAGAAGTGCTCTCGGGAACCAGTGCTGGAGCTATCGTCGGCGCTTTGCATGCTTCCGGTCATACGCCTGCCGATATGCTCGATTTTGTTAAAGACACCAGTATATGGCGCATTTTTACCGTCAATCTACCATACGATGGCCTAACAAAGTTGACCTACCTTAAGAAACGACTATCGGAATGCATCGCGGAGGATTCTTTTGGGTCTCTGAATCACCCATTGTATATCACCGTGGCCAATTTGAATACGGGTACCCTGCGTACCATTCATAGTGGGCAGTTGTTCGATGCGGTGGTAGCTTCAAGCTCTATTCCTTTAGTATTTAAGCCGGTCGAAATGGATGGTGAACTGTATGTGGATGGTGGACTGCTTGATAATTTACCGGTTGAACCGATTTTACCCAGGTCAGATGTTATTGTCGGCGTAAATGTAATGCCTACGCTGCCGGTTAAGAATAAGAACATCCAAACGGTTTTTGGTATAGCTACCCGGTGCTTTGAGATGAGTATTTATGCCAATAGCCGTACTAATTTGGAGCACTGCCATTTAGTTATCACTCCGGAAAAGCTACAGCAGTACAACATATTTCAGTTCAACAAGTACGAAACAATCTATGAGATTGGCTACGAAGCAGGGCTGGGGGCAGTTCCGATGTTACAGGAATTGCTGGCAGAAAGGGTATAAAAAAGGGCGCCGATAAATATCGGCACCCTGGTTTTCCTGCTGTTTGTCTGTTTCTGCTCTTATAGCTGGCGGCACTAGTTTAAGTAAATTTTCTGGGCAGGTAGCACAATTTCATTTTTCTCCATATTATTAACGGCACGTAGTCGCTGCTCTGATATTCCTGTCTTGCGGGCAATTGAACGCAAGGTTTCTCCTTCTTGCACGATATACGATTGACGTTTCCCAGAGCTTGCCGGTAATTGGTTGCGTTGCATTATCTGCTGCGACTGATCGGAAAACCGGCCAGAAGGAGTGGTTGAATAGGATCTTGGCGCGGGCATCGTAGTACTTCCCCGGGCTGTCATATTATTGTTCAAAGTGTACGTATCTGGTTGGGATGTTTGTGTTGAAGACTGCGTATAGCGAGAAACCGGGCCGTAATAATCCAGATTGTTATTTGTAGGCGTAGACTTTTCCTGTGCACTGGCTGGTACGGCAGAACGGAGGGGAACACTATAGCTGGCGGGCTGTCCACCTTTAGATGTCATATCCTGCTGCTTTGTACGGGCTTGATTATTATTGAATCCATAGTCGGCATACGGTTCGAAATCAGCATTGGGATCGTAATAAGGCGTATTCTCATTGTTCGGATTACGGTGTATCTGGTTTTCGTAGGAGTCGGGTTGGTAACTGCTAGAGCCATCTTTAGCTGGCACACAGTTGACCGTTTGTAATACGTCACCGGGACGTACCTGTTCATCTTCACCTAATTGATTGAAATACCGGAATCGCTCCTCGGTGTAGCCATAAAGCCGGGCAATCGTTGCGACTGTTTCATTTTGGCGAACCACGTGTTTGCCATCAGTATTGAGCCAGGCAAAGTAGTAGGGATTGGTTGCATAGGGCCCATCACTACCCCCTTTTGCTGTTCCGGCAGCGGGGCTGGACGGTCCAATACCACGGGCGGTCATTCCGGGACTTACACCGTAGGAAGCAGGTTTTTCTTCCATGGAACGCATAGTAGCTTCGGTTGCGGGCGACACAATCAATTCGGTATTCACCCGAATTACATCCGACGATAAGTTGTTCCAGGCTTTGATGTTATTGACCGAAGCATTGTATTTCTGAGCTATGCCATACAGTGTTTCTCCTTTTTTTACAGTATGCATACGTGCAGAAGAGGCGGCAGAACCACCCCGGGCGGTGAAATTATCTGTACCATAGGAAGCAGGTCGGTCAGCGCCGGTTGCGGCACTCGACTGAGAGGAGCAGCGCTCCGCAACTACGGCATTGCGTGCCTGGCCATTGATACTCTGCAAAGCGAAGGTTGACCCTGTACTTACCGAACGCTCTTTGGTAATGCCAATCCGTGGAATGACTTCTATATATAAACCGTTATCAGGATTGTAGTCGTATTTTTGCAGGAAGCGATAGATGGTGCACTGTCCATTGTTTTCTTTATTCTGGAAAAAAACTTTTCCTCTGGGATCTGTATTGCTAAGGTCCCCTTGATAGGCAGCAGATGTTATATCATAATTTAATCGATATTGTGCTGTGCGAACAGCTACACGTTGATCATCCATTTGCAGGTAGTTGGCATGATTCACCTGCACCACTCGATAGCGATTAGGCTTATTGGTTGGAATGGCTATGTATACCTGGTGAACATTTGTATTCACCTTTTCCGCCATGCTGCTGTTTTTGATGGCTTGCCCTTTATCACAGTCAATAAGAAGAGCCGGGTCAAGAGTCATTTCCTGGGTATTCGCCTCGCTACCTACCTGCAGAATGATCTGCTCGGTGGCTGAAACGAAAAACGAGTAGGCCACGAAGTCTTTACTATTTGGTACATCTTCGTAGGCATAAACCATACGATCAATACACTGGGGATTGTACAGCATGTAGTAATCCGCAGCCTGCATGGTCGGCAAGAAAAATAGACCCGCGGTAAAAACAAAAAAGAGTTTACAAAAGGAAGCCATGGTAAGCGTTGTTTTTCAAACAGTAGCATATTTAGTAATCAGCTACCTGTAAGGTACATTAAATCAGCTTGTTCTACAACTTAGCAGCCGCCGCTACTTACAGAATCAGTAAAAAAACGACAATTTTAACAAAATGATTGTTTGATAAGCCACGGAATGTTAACCAAATAACCGAAACACCCCGTTTTATTTCCGCTGTAGAACCCAACAAAACAATACGTTTGCAGGCATCATTTCGTTGCATTTATTGCTTGATTTACTAATTAATTCTCTGAAAATACCTTATGAAGTTCGAAAAGTAACCTGTAAAAGCGAAATAGAGGAGAGTTCGGTTATTCGCCCTTGACCAGTCCCTTTTGTACGGCGTATAGCACGAGTTCAGACGAGGAGCTTAGGTCTAATTTGCGCATGATATTCTTGCGGTGAGTGTAGACCGTATGTGTACTTAAATTGAGGTGTTTACTTATTTCTTTGGCGACAAAGCCTTTTGCAATGAGTTGCACGATTTCAATTTCCCGGGGCGTCAATGGAGAGGGGGAGCAGTTCGGCTTTTTCCTGGCAAAGCTCTTTTCCAATAAATAGTCAATGACTTGCGAGCAATAGAATTTCTCTCCTTTCAAGGTAGCATCTACCGCATCGATAATTTCTGTTTCGTCACAGTTTTTGGTTAAGAAACTATGAACGCCACGCTCTAATACCTGGTAAATGTTATCCTTATTTTCATCCCCACTGATGATGACAAATTTTGTGTCAGCAGCCCGCTCCTGTACACGCTGAATGGTCTGCTGATGAAAGTGATTTTCCTGGTCGTAGTCAAGAATGACCAGTTCGGGGTGATGCTGATCTACGGCTATCAGCAATTCTTCTTCGTCCGAAACTTCGTCAACCACCGTGCAGGAGGATGAGTCCTCCAACAGTTGCCTCAAGGCAAAACGAATTAGATACTGTGCATCAGCAATGACTACGCTTGGTTTATTCATTTCCCGGTACTTGGTCTTCAACGAAAATACGCCGCAAGTCTAGTCTGCGCAAATTTATTTAGACTTAATTTAGATAACAGGTAAGTATTGCCTCTTCATAAAACGACTTCATGAATGATCAGGTTGACTTTTTTTGCGAAAGCGTAGGAACAATTCTCGTCCCTGACGGGGAGCGATACTATCCGTGGCAACATGCCATTCTTCAAGGTGAAAGTACGGGCGAAAAAGACGCTCATATGTGGCCCTGTTGCCGCCATAGGGCGGCCCCGAATGGCTAAATTCCTCGTTAAATAAGACACCAATGAGGTAGCCATGGTCAGCCTGTAATTCCCATACTTTGCGCACATACTGCGGCCTCATAGCAGGAGGGAGGGCTGACAAAAACGTCTGCTCCACGATCAGGTCAAATTGTCCGGTCAATTGAAAGAAATCCTCGATGAGGAGGTTTGACTCCGGAAAATCGGGGGCCTGCTTACGCAAAAAAGCAAAGGCTTCCGGTGCCCAGTCGCAGACCCACACATTATGAAACCCCTGTTGATGCAAGTAAATAGCTTCGTGCGCCCGTCCGGCCCCGGGGATCAAAATATGGATAGCCTTATCCGTTATTTTATCAAATACGTGACGTAAAGGCGTCGATACGTAGCCAATATCCCACGGCGTATCGTGATCGAGATAGCGCTGATTCCAATAATCGGCATTTAATGTTGGCATAGTCGGGTATTGATGAAGAAGAAAGAGAACCTTATTGGTCTGATTTGGGTAATGGCTTAAGGTCGGTGAACTCATCCTCGACGTCAAAATCGTCTATTTCCTGGTTGGGCCGGTAGCGTACCCGCAACTGATAATTCCCACCCAGGCCGGCCATTACGGGACCAATCAACATATCCATAACTTCTTCGGCTTTTTCTTTGGCTTTGTCCATGGCATTTTCCGCTTGTGCTTCCCGCACAAACTCGTCGCGCAGCAGATTGAAGGATTCATTGAGATCAACTCCTTTTACTTCACGCATCCATCCGATATCCATTTGGTCCATTTTAGGATAGACTGAATGGGATAAAACAACGGGCTCGGGGAGGGTGACGACCACTGTCTTACTACCTTCATTCAGGGTAATATCGAGGTAGTCTTTTAAGCGAAACCCAAGCTTCATGACGCTGACCGCGGATATTTGTAGATCTGTGGACGAGACGGAGAAGCCCCATATTTTGGTTTGCATCCTCTTACTCAAGCCTTTTTTACTCTGTATTTCGTAGGTGGCAAGCTCTGCCACTGATTTTTCGACGCGTTCTTCGAGCATTCCTTTTGATCGGGAAAAATCCAATACTTCGGCCGATTGTTTCATGCGTTTAATCATGGGCTGCAAGGCTTCGGCCATGGCCACTCCGCAGGGGGTATCTACATCTCGCCCTTTAGCGTAGTAGGTACCGGCCTCAGTAGGTACGACTTTCGTCAAAATCTGATTCACCAGGAAGCAGGTGTATTTTCCAGAGACCATCTCCATAGCTTCGGCTGCTGAAGTGGATTCTTTTTCGTACCAACTACGGGCAAAAGTGGACGTAGTGTCCCGGATTTCCATAAAGTCCTGGTAATATAATTTGCGCAGGTAGGGATGCTGATCTTTATATTCGTCCTGCACTTGCGCTTTTTGGGTTGCATCCAGTCCCATTCTTTGCGCCACGTGCATAAGAATGGACATATTCAGGTCAAAAACAAGTTGGTCAAACTCCCGCTTGTAGCGGCGCGGATTACTAAGGATTTGTACGGCATCTTCTTCGTTGATATTCACCTGATAGTCTGAAGGAACGTAGGTGAGTTGTATTTCCTTGGGAACACGCGTGATTTTTCCATTGGCTTGACCAAAGAATTGAGGGTAAGCCCACCATATTCCTACACCAATTAGCGATAGTACCAATACCAGTATCAAAATCCGTGTGGTAGCCAGTCCGCTTCCTTGTGGTGTTTGTTCGCTCATGTTTTTCTTGTTATGATAGTCTGCAAAAGGTTTTTACGGGGGTCGTATACGCTGTTCGTAAAGAACGGGTACCTATTAAAGTTATAAACAAATTGATTTGTTTCTTATGTTTTATTCATCTTGTGTCTAAGATACGATATATCACTTTCAAGATACCGTATCGAGTTTTATACTTTGCACGATTTGCTCTAAATAGGATAGAAAGCCATTATGTTGCAGCCACAAAAAACACTTAACCTGGGCGGACACCTGTTGATGCTAGATCAGCCCCGGGTTATGGGTATACTCAATGTTACCCCGGATTCTTTTTTTGACGGTGGTCAGTACGATTCGGTCACTTCTGCCTTGTCGCAAACGGAACGCATGCTAGAAGAAGGTGCTGCCATAATTGATGTTGGCGGTATGTCATCTCGTCCGGGAGCCAAGGTAATTACGCCTCAGGAAGAGCAAGATCGGGTTCTACCCATCATCCGGGCCATAGCCGGCGATTATCCGAAAGTTCATATTTCCATTGATACAGTCTATGCATCTACGGCCAGGACTGCGGTGAAAGCCGGAGCGGGCATGGTAAATGATATTTCGGCCGGACGAATAGACAAGGCCATGTATGAAACTATCGCCGGGCTAGGGGTACCGTATTGCCTAATGCACATGCAGGGACGCCCGGAGACTATGCAGAAGCGTCCAGAGTACGACGATGTGGTACGGGAAGTACTTGACTTTTTTATTGTCGAGACGGAACGGCTACGTGCCCTGGGGGTTAAGGACATTATCCTCGACCCGGGCTTTGGGTTTGGAAAAAGCGTGGAGCACAATTACCTCTTGCTGAAAAAAATGCATGTTTTTCGTATGTTGGACATGCCGGTCATGGCAGGGCTTAGCCGTAAATCTATGATTAATAAGGTAATAGGTACCCGTCCTGAGACCGCATTGAATGGCACGACGGCCCTGCACATGATTGCCTTGCAGCAAGGAGCAAAAATACTCCGGGTACACGACGTGCGCGAAGCAGTGCAGGTGGTTACCTTGTGGCAGCAGCTTGAGCAGACCAGACTTTAAGGGGAATAAGCTATGATCCAATTAACGGAAAAAATAGTCACGCGGATTGCTTTGGCGTTTTTAAAACGGCATTACCGCTTCATGCCCCGGTCAAGTGATACGCAGATTAGCTCGAATGTGTCGGCGGGTGACAATATTGTAGCAGATGGGTATCTTGCTTTTCGACGCGACGAAAACGAGGCGGATAAAGTATTTACCGCTACCATAGAAGCTACCGACTACATGAACAGAGAGGAGCTTCGTTACTCGGTTTACTGGCAGCTGTTACTTATCGATAGCCTAACCGGAGCTTTAGTCCTGATAGCGCTGGGGGCAGGATGGGCACACGTAAGGGGGGCGCCTTCGGTGTATCCGACAGGCCCGTGGGTTAGTGCATTCATCTTGTTGGGGGCCACCTTGCTCACCGCAGCAATACTTGCTTTTCTATTGCGTCCACTGAGGCGCTATCTCTACATTTATGCCATTGAGCAATTTAAGCAGTATCATGCTGATGAGCAATGGGTAGCTTTTGCCTGGGATGTGTTTCATTCGGGCGAAAGCAAATATTACAAAGAACTACGTCGACAATGTATCGCCTACGGGTTTGGTCTGATGGAGGTAGACCGCGATAAGCGCGTCAAGCTTCATTTGGCACCGACTAAAGTTGATGTGTTTTCTAACCAAAGGACAGTGCGGCGCTTTCGCTTGCAGCAGGATTTAGGGAAAGCGGTACGTAAAAGCGTGGGGAAATTGCCAAAACCCTCTGCACCGCTCCTGAAATCGCCGATAAAGACACCGACGACAGATTTATTGCGGTTTCGTCGCTCGTATAAACATCAAATGTTAGTCTGTGGGGTTTCGTTGCTCTTAACCTCTTTTTTCTTTTTCCTGGAGCTTCAGGAGAAACCCATTCGTTATGCGGATAACCCGGCGGCTCGTAAGCAGCGTGAAGAACAGGCTGCCCAAATGGCACGGAATCGCACTCCGGAGACGCGCACCTTTATCGTCGATACCGCCTTTTTACCACCGCCGATGCCCGATGTGCAGTCTTATCTGAATATGACGGATCGAAGACGACAGGAAAGACCACTGGTGGAGCCGGAATTCATCGCCCAGTTGTTGATTTACGATGAAGGTACTTTTCGAGAAGTCCCCTGTCAGCGCCTGGCTTCAGAAGATGAAGACCGGTACGTTGTGTATATGGATTCCTACAGCAGCCTTACCCTGGCTCAGGCTAGTGCACTTCAATTGAGAAGTTTTGATGTACCAGTTGATATAGCCTGGGCTGATTGCTTTTTTCCGGGGCTTACTTTTTACATTTTGTACAGCGAAGAGCTTTTCACCAGCTTTGAGGATGCTCAACGGCAACGAAGACGGCTGCAAGATCAGTTGGAAGAAACGGGAATTCGGATTATGGTAAATATCGGTCGCCTCCGCCCCGACTAATGGTTTTATCTATTTTTGCGTAAGCATAAAGGAAGAAAGAACATGCCCCTACTGACAAATTCGACTTACCGACCACCCCTCTGGGCACGCAATGCTCACGTCAATACCGTATTGTCGGCTATTGGACGGCAGGTTACAGATATTACCTACGAACGGGAACGTCTGACAACCCCTGATGATGATTTCCTGGATCTGGATTGGTTTCGGTCAGGCAACAAAAGATTACTGGTCGTTCTTCATGGTCTGGAAGGTAGCACGGATCGCCCTTATATGCGGGGCATGGTACGCTGTGCCGGGGATAACAATTGGGATGCGCTGGCGCTTAACTTCCGCGGGTGTAGTGGCGAAGATAACCGGCAAGTGCGTACTTATCACATGGGAGAAACATCTGATCTAAATTACGTGGTATGGTACGCTTTAGAGAAGCGTAATTATGCCTCCGTGGCGTTGGCTGGATTTAGTCTGGGGGGTAATGTCGTATTGATGTATTTAGGACGTGACCGCAGCGATGTACCGGATGCGGTTGTCGGAGGAGTTGCTTTTTCAGTACCCTGTCATATTCCTTCGGCCAACGATTGTATTAATAACTGGGAAAATGCGGTATACCGGTATCGGTTTATGCGCACCCTCAATCAGAAATTACGGCAAAAAGCAATGCGCTTTCCCGAGGTGCTTCCTAATCCCGCAGTAAAAAGTACGGATTTTTTCTCCTTTGATGATTATTTCACCGCACCGGTACACGGTTTTTCAGATGCCCAGGATTATTGGGAGTCGTGTAGCAGCCTGTTATACCTGCCTGATATTCAGAAGCCGACCCTATTGATTAATGCGTGGGATGATACTTTTCTGAGTCGGGAATGTTACCCGGAAAAGTTGGCGGCAAAGCACCCCTCATTTTATTTAGAAGTTCCGCGTTGGGGAGGGCACGTCGGCTTCTATACGCCTGGCGAAAGGTATTTCTGGTCCGAAAAGCGCGCCCTCGAATTTTTAAATTCGATTAGTTAGGCAGCCTTACCTACTCTGAGCCTTGTCTTCCCGTTGCCCAGGCTAAAATAATTCGTTAAACCGGCCGGGAATTGCATACTTTTGCGAGTTCGCTTAGTTTTAGCAATATGTCCGATCAATTGGAAGAAGAACGTCCCGAACAGCACGAAATGGAGGGTGCTAAAGGTATGACCGCATGGAGAATCATCCAGCGGATTGGACTTGTTGTTTTCGGACTCGTAATTCTTCTCTACCTCGTATTTCTGATTCCAGCTGTTCAAAACTGGACGGTCGATCGCATCACTCAGACCCTCTCCAGGCGAATGGATACGGAGGTGCGTATTGATTACTTTAGACTGGGGTTCTTTAATAAGCTTGTACTCCGTGATGTTTACATCGAAGATTTAAACCGGGACACCCTCTTCACCGCCGGAAGCCTCACCGCTTCCATCGGGCTTAATCCGGTTACCCTGCTTCGACGGGGCATCGTCGTACAAGAGCTCGACCTGGACAATGCCCGGCTTTATCTGCGGCGGGCACCGGACAGCAAAGATGATAATCTGAAACTGTTCTTGCGCCTACTTACCGGTGATCGGGGAAAACGAGAGAAAAAAAGCAGTTTTGACGTCGATCTATCTCGCCTTACCCTCAGTGATATCGGCTTTTTTAAGCTAGATGGTTATAAAGGCCAGGAATTACGCATTTTGTTGAAGGAAGGGTTGGTGCAAATGCAGAATCTGGACATTCCCAATGCTATTATAGATGCAGACTATGTACGCCTGGTGGAACCGCGTATTTTAATTGATGATAATGAACGGTCTCCCTTTTTTCCGGATTCGCTGCTGCAAAAAAAACGCGATTCCACTCGCCTGGCCATTGCCATAGGCGAGATTGACTTTCGTGATGGTCTTTTCGTCCTTCATAATTATCGCAAAGAGCCCGTGCGACTCACTGCGGATGACGTACTGAATTACCGGCACATGAATGTTTCCGATATTCAATTGCGGGTGCGTCGTTTCCGGTTTGAGGAGGATCTGTTTTCGGGGAATATTCGCCAAATGTCGGGCCGTGAACGTAGTGGGCTGGTGTTGGATAATTTTCGGGTCGACGAAGCGACCGTTAGTCGAAATGGTTTTCAGCTTAATGGATTAGCCATTCAAACGCCAGATAGCGACGTGGGGGATACGCTGATTTTCCGGTATGACGGGTATCAGTCCTTTTTCGACTTCGAGAATTCTGTAATTATGGAAGGGCGCTTTCATAATGCGGACGTTAAACTGGGGGATATCATGACGTTCGCTCCCGGATTGTATGGCAATACTTTCTTTCGTGAAAACGAAGAGAAAAACCTCTTTCTTGACGGCACGTTAAAGGGTACGGTTAATAACCTAAGTGGCCGGCAACTCAATATTCGTCTGGCCGACGGTACGCGCTTTCAGGGTAGGTTTAGCTCGAGAAACCTGGCGGTGAAAAACAGCGAGGCGATGAACATGCGGGTGCGGAACCTGCAAACAAATATGCAAACCCTGCGTGATTTGGTTCCTAATTTTAACCCTCCAGATAACTTTAATAGCCTGGGTAATCTTCGCTTTAGCGGATCGTTTGACGGCTTTTTTGCGGACTTTGTGGCTTTTGGCTACCTGCAAACCGATATAGGGGAAGCCGACCTTGATATGCAAATGAATCTGTTTGAGGGTAGAGAAGGGGCGCAATACCGGGGTAATCTTAATTTGCGTGATTTTGATCTGGGCGCATGGTCACAGAACCCGGATCTTGGGAAAATTACCATTACCTCGCAGGTTTACAATGGTTTTGGCCTGACCGAAGCAACTGCAACTGCCGACCTGAGAGCCAATGTGACTTCTTTCGTATTTAAGGGGTATGAGTATGAGAATGCGACCTTGCTGGGACAACTACAGTCCCGGCAGTTTGATGGCAACTTCGATATTCGAGATGAAAATATCGACTTCAGTTTTGCGGGGCAGGTTGATTTGAACGAGGGGGTACCTTTCTATAATTTCGAGGCATCCGTAAATCACCTCGATTTGAAATCTCTAAATCTTAGTAACGATGATTTACAACTGTCGGGAGACGTTGATCTTAATATTCGCAATCAGCGTATTGCTGATCTTGCCGGGCAGGCTAATGTACGCGAATTAAGTATAAAGACGCCTGATAGTACCTATTTTGTTGATTCTATTCAGGTGACGAGCACTGTACAAGCTAGTGGGTATAAGGTGCTGGATGTTAACTCTGATATTGTCGATGGCACTATGCAGGGCATTTTTCGCCTTGATCGTATACCAGCTACGGTGACGCAATATTTGACCAATTCCTTTCCCGGATTTAGTCGCGAACTGGGCCTGCGGATGCGTGACACAATCGCCGGCCCTTCTTTCTTCAACTTCAATGTGAATATCAAAGACTCCCGGGGGATCAACCGGCTGATAAGCACTGATTTTGGTGATGTGCGGGATATCTTCATGGCCGGCAATCTAAACGAGATCACCCGTGACTTCTCTTTAAAATTGACGGTACCCTTCCTTGATTTTAAGAAACTCCATGTAGAAGATATTTACCTTGATGTCGATACCAAAAAAAGTGAAGGAGAGATTGATATCGGCGTTGCTTCTATGTTAATTAACGAAAAAGTCCGCTTTGCTCCGATTTCGCTGATTAGCCTTTTGGATAGTAATCAACTCGAGTTTGGCCTCACCTACGAGGATAATGATCATTCAGCTTTTTTAGAAAATATAGAGTTAGACGGCTTTCTGACCGTTCTTGATACCAATGACCTGGAACTGCGGTTGGGGAATAGTCGGTTGGTCTTATTTGATGCGCCCTGGCAGATCAATAAAGATAATGTCATGGCTTTTCGCCAGGATAGTGTCATTGTTCGTGATTTTGTGGTGCATAGTGAAGAGCGCACAGTTCGCTTGGAAAGCTTTGGTAAACGCGGGATACAGGTGGGAGCAGAAGGGCTTGATCTGGTCGACTTGAATAACCTACTTGATTATGAGCCCATCCAATTTGCTGGAAAAATTAGTGCACAGGTGCGTACGGAAGACCTGTTTAAGCTCGAGGGACTTTCAGCTTCGGCAACTGCAGATACCGTAAGGATTAATGAAGACGATTGGGGAATTTTTCAACTGAATGCGCAGGCGAAAGACGTTCGATCTTCCGTTTATTCCTTTGTTTCCCTAACCCGCGATACTGCTCAGCTGCTGTTAGAAGGAGCATACAACTTGCAGGATGTAGGCACGGAGGTTACCGATCAGCGAAATTTTTTCGATGCCTCCCTGAATATTACCCGTTTTCCACTTTGGATAGCCGAATATTTCATTGGCAAAACCGTCTCTAATACTTCCGGAAGCTTTGGTGCTAATTTGCGTTTTTATGGAGTACCTGAATCGCCAAACGTCATTGGCCAGATCGATATCGGACGGGGCGGACTCAATGTCAACTTCCTGAAAACGCGCTACACCTGGACGAAAGCCGAAGTACCCGTTAACAATTACCTGTTTGATATGTCGGGTACTGTGCTATATGATAAGTATGGCAACGAAGGTTTTGTAAGTGGCGGAATTCGTCACGATCAGTTATCTGATTTTGGTTTCAATGCACGGTTGACGACAGATCGTTTTTTAGCGCTGGATACCCAAAAAGGCGATAATAAATTGTTTTATGGGAGAGCGTTGGGCGATGGCGAAGTGGTCTTTACCGGGTCGTTCCGCCAGCCTGATGTCTACGTTGATGCTATCGTGAGTGACAGTACACAAATTGTTATTCCGGTGAGTCAGGAACGCCGTGCTTCCGAGCTTAATTTTATACGTTTTGTAGATAAGGATGCTCCCAAACTAGAGCAAGAAAACCTGAGCTTGCGGGATCAGCTTCCCGACCTAAAAGGGGTAAACCTGGAAATGGACTTGCAGGCTACCGAAGAAGCCGAGTTGCGCATTATTTTTAATGAGCAGGCCGGTGACATCATTGAGGGGCAGGGTAGGGGAGCGCTGCGCATCTCCGTTCCCCGTACGGGAACCTTCCAAATGTTTGGTAATTATGAAATCGTTGAAGGGAATTACCTGTTTACCCTGTACAACCTTATCAACAAGAAATTTACAGTGCAGAAGGGCGGAACCATCATCTGGACGGGGGATCCCTTCGAGGCAGAAATCGATCTGGTTGCCCGCTATACTGACCTCAATACCTCGGTGGCTAATTTCATTCAGGAATACCTGGTCAATGCCCCGGCAGATTTGCGCAATCAGGCCAGCAACTCGACCAATGTTGACCTAACCATGAATCTGGAAGGTCCTCTGTTGCAGCCAGAAATTAATTTTGACATTTCATTCCCTAATTTGCGCCAGGAATTACAGTCCTACGTCGAAACAAAGCTGCGCGTGCTCAAGCAGGATCAAAATGAGCTGAATAAACAGGTCTTTGGCCTGATTATCGCGGGTCAGTTTTTGCCCACTGAGTTTGCGCTGCAGGGAAGTGATGTTATTTATAATACGGTCAGTGAATTTGTGAGCAATCAACTGTCTCTTCTTATCACAGAGTTGTTTTCTGAGTTTATTGGTGAAGGAGAGGTGATCAGCGGGATTGACTTTGATATTGCGTATAATCAATACCAACAGGTCGATTTGGGGGATGGCCAAAACTTCAATCGCGGTGACGAGCTTGAGGTAAGTCTGAAGCAAGATTTCTTTAATGACCGGTTTTCCATTGAAGTAGGAGGAGCCTTCGGAGTCAACGGTAACGTGCGTACGGCCAGCACGACAAGCGGCGCTTTCGTTGGCAATGATCTGGTGTTTACCTATGTGTTGAACAATGACCGTAGCCTTAAGCTGCAAGTCTACCAGCGATTAGAGCCCGATATTGCCGGCCGGAAGTTACAAATCGGTACTGGTCTGAGCTTTCAGAAAGAGTTCAATTCCTTCGGGGAATTTCTGCGTGGTATGAAAAGGGCTGGGGACGAGTAGCGTTTACTGGTAAAGTTTTATAATTTAATAAGTCTTCTAACGTCCGCTAAACCAATACTATGCAGTCTATCATCGACTACCTGGGCGATCTGCAAAAGAACAATAACCGCAATTGGTACCACAGCAATAAAAAGCGCTACGAACAGGAATGTAAGGTGCCCTTCCGTGCGTTTGTAGCAGAATTGATTACAGGACTGCAGCAGGACGATCCGGAGATACAAATTCAACCAAAGGATGCCGTTTTTCGCATTGCTCGCGATACGCGCTTCTCCAAAGATAAAACACCGTATAAAACTCATGTAAGCGCGATAATCTCCAAATATGGTCGCAAGGGAAAAGAGCATCCCGGCTTCTATATCCATTTGGAGCCAGGGCGCCTCATGCTCGGTGGTGGAGCATACTTTGTAGAACGCTCAAGCCTGGACTACATTTGGAACAAAATCAAAGTGGAGCACGATCGATTCCGGTCGCTCGTGAAGGATGAAGACTTTGTTGAGAAATTTACAGAAATTCAGGGAGAGCGCTACAAACGCATCCCTAAGGAGTACCGCGAATTTGTGAAGCAGGAGCCTTACATAGCCAACAAGCAATACTTTTTTATGGCCGAAATGCCTTCGGAGACTGCTCTACGCGATGATTTTTTAGACTTCACATTGGACTATCTCCGCGCCGGGAAGCCCCTAAACGATTTTTTGGCGGAAGCCATATCCTCCTCATAACTTAGCATTGCGGTTGCGTAGCCAATGGTCAGCCAGCACGAGTGCGGCCATCGCTTCTACAATCGGCACTGCCCGTGGTACCACACAAGGATCGTGTCGGCCTTTACCGGTAACAATGACTTCTTCGCCTGCCTGATTAATGCTTTCTTGTTCGGGTACAATGGTAGCTACCGGCTTGAAGGCGGCACGGAAGTAGATGTCCATGCCATTGGAAATGCCCCCCTGAATACCGCCGGAATAATTGGTGCGGGTGCGCACTTCATCGTCTTCCTGGATGAAAACGTCGTTGTGCTCCGAACCACGCATAGCTACACCGGCAAAGCCAGAGCCATATTCGAACCCTTTACAGGCATTGATGCTAAGTATCGCTTTAGCCAGGTCAGCATGCAATTTATCAAATGCCGGTTCACCCAGCCCGGCCGGAACTCCCTGTGCCACACAGGAGACAATACCGCCAATGGTATCTCCGTCTTTGCGCACTTCCTTGATGTGGGCTTCCATTTGTGCGGCCATTTCCTGATCGGGGCAACGAACAGGATTGTTCTCGGCTTCCGCCAAATGCAATTCCTGGTAAGGACGCTCGAGAGCCAGGGCACCTACCTGACTCACATAGGCCTGTATAGAAATGCCGGTCTCGCGCAGCATCATTTTGGCGATAGCTCCTGCTGCCACCCGGGCTGCTGTTTCCCGGGCTGAAGACCGACCACCACCGCGGTAATCGCGAATGCCGTACTTGGTGTCATAGGTGTAGTCTGCGTGGGAAGGCCGGTATTTATCGGCGATGTGGCTGTAGTCTTTGGAGCGGGCATCGGCATTGAAAATCACCATCGAAATCGGCGTTCCGGTTGTCTTGCCGGCAAACGTACCCGATAGGACCTGAGCCATGTCGCTCTCCTTACGCTGGGTGACGATCTTAGACTGACCGGGCTTGCGCCGATCGAGTTCCTGTTGCAAGAATTCCTCATCGATGGGAACTCCGGCGGGGCAGCCGTCGATGATTACTCCGATTGCTTTGCCATGGCTTTCGCCAAATGTCGTTATCCGAAAAATTTGTCCAAATGTATTGCCTGCCACTGTTTTGATTTTTAGGACGGAAAGGTAATAAAAATGAAATACATGCGTAGCGCTGCTTGCCTGCTGTAAGGTGAGAGAACAATAGTTTAATAATGTTAAAAAATTTTACTCAGACAAAAAATTCTTACTTTTTTAAAATTAAAAAAATTAGCAAATCGACACCCACACGGAACCCAAACCCCTCATTTGTGTTTTGTCACAAGAAAGCATAAAAAAGTAGAGTAGGGGGGCGGCATGCTTTTAGGTATTGCCCACTTAAGCTTCCGGGGTTTTACTACCTTTGCGCCGCTATTGACCATGAACGAAATGCAGATACATGCAATTGGAACCGAACGACTTATTTGAAAAGTTAGAATTTGACAAAATCCGTCGCCTGATAGAAGCAGAATGCCTTGGAGATCAGGGAAAAGAGGCTGCGTTGCAGTTGACTCCGATGGTTAACATTAAGGACATCGACCGGAGCCTCCGGGAAGTGCAGGAAATAAAACGTTCCTTCGAGCAAAATGATACCTTTCCTGTACGCGGGTATTTCAAATTAGACGACGATTTAAAATTATTGGAAATCAAAGAGTCTGTCCTACCGATTGAAGGACTTCAGCGCATTCATGTAGTTCTGGTTTCTATGCGGGACATCATGGCGTATTTTACGGAAACGCGGCAGGAAGCTTATCCTCATCTTTACGACATTATCCGCTCGGTAAACTTTGACGCTGATTTAATCAAGGAAATCGATCGCGTAGTTGATGAGGAAGGGAATATTCGCCCCAACGCCTCACCGGAGTTAGCTAAAATTCGCAAAACGGTCGGTAGTAAAAATAAGGAACTGGACAGAGTATTCCGCGGAGTAATCAACGAGTACCGCACCCGTGGATGGTTAACTGATAATGTAGAGAGTTTTCGCAATGGTCGGCGCGTGCTTTCTGTACCCGCAGAGCACAAGCGCAAAATCCGGGGCATTATCCACGATGAATCAGCTACCGGAAAGACAGCCTTTATCGAGCCCGATGGCGTGATTAGTATTAACAATGATATTTTTGACCTGGAGCAACGGGAAAAGCGGGAGATTCTTCGTATCCTGAAGGAATTGAGTGCTCTTTTACGCCCGTATATTCCCTTTCTGCATATTTACCAGGGATTACTGATCCGTTTTGATCTTATTCATGCCCGCGCTCGCCTGGCCATGCACATGGATGCTAAAATGCCCAAGTTAAAAAAGCACCCAAATCTAAAAATCCTGGAAGGGTACCATCCTCTTTTGCTGCTTAAAAATAAAAAGCTGGAAAAGGTAACTGTGCCTTTCACCCTTGATCTGCATAAACCTAATCGTATTCTGATGCTTTCGGGACCTAATGCCGGAGGGAAATCTATCACCATGAAATCGGTAGGGTTGATGCAGTTGATGGTGCAATCCGGTATGTTAGTACCCGCGGAGGAAGAAAGTGAGTTCGGGGTTTTCCGGAAGATCTTTGCCGATATCGGCGATCAACAATCGATTGAAGATGACCTGAGTACATACAGCTCCCGGTTACGAAACATGCGCGTGTTTACGGAAAAAGCAGACCGGGATACGTTGGTATTGATTGACGAATTTGGAAGTGGTACCGATCCCAAGATTGGTGGCGCAATCGCGGAAGCTATTCTGGTTGAGTTGAACAAGAAAAAGGTATTGGGTCTTATCACCACTCATTACTCTAACCTGAAGATCTTTTCCTTCAAGACCAAAGGGCTGCTCAACGGGTCTATGCATTTTGATAAAGACACCCTCTCGCCTACCTATGAGCTGCGCGTGGGTCGCCCCGGCAGTTCCTACGCTTTCGAGATTGCCGAAAAGAGTGGTCTGCACAAAGGTATCATGAAGTATGCCCGACACCGAACCGGAAAAAGCGATAAAGCAGTCGATCAGTTGCTGGTCGATCTACAGCGGGAAAAGCAAGAGTTGGAAGAAAAACTAGAGGCCATGAAACAGCGCGAGCAAAAGCTCGATCGCCTGATTAAGACCTACGATCAAATGCATAAGGACCTTGACGTTCGGCGCAAGCGCATGAAGCTTGAAGCCAAAGAGCAGGCCCTACAACAAACTGCCCAGCAAAATAAAGAGTTTGAACGTCTGATTCGCGAACTTAAAGAAGAACAGAAAAAGGCAGAAAAAGCACGAACCCGCGAAGCAGCTCTGGAAAAAGCCAAGACGGTAGCCGCTCAGGTGCGTCAGGAACGAAAACAGCTTTCCGAAGATGTTACGGAGCTGCGAGAAGAAGTCTATCATGAGCCCGATAGCATGCAAAAGAAAAAGGGACCGATTAAAGTAGGCGACTTCGTAAAATTAAAAACCGGAGGGGCTACCGGAACCGTGGAGAGCATAGACAAGAAAAACGCCACGGTCCAGATGGGTGCTATGCGAATGACCGTTAAGCTCCGTGACCTGCAGCACGCGGGTCAACCACTTGAAGTGAAAGATAAAAAAAGTGTGTACACGGAGGTACTGGAGCGTAATGCCAAGTTCGAAAATCGCATTGATATTCGCGGAATGCGTTTCGATGAGGCCCTGGGAACAGTGGAAGCACTCGTCGACGAGGCCTTAATAAACGGCACCACCAACTTGCGTATTTTACACGGAAAGGGTAGTGGGGCTTTACGCAAAGCAGTGCGCCAAAAATTGCGGGAATACAATATCGATATGGCCATTAGTCACCCGTCGCAGGAACATGGCGGCGACGGGGTGACGCTGGTTGATTTGTCGTAGTGGAAGTGGGAGGTTAGAGTCTAGATTCTAAAAGAGGGCAATAGCCCGCAATCGAACATCTATACCGGCAACGATTAGATTTGGGGCTCCCAAACCCAATCGAGCCGAGTATATACTTGTTAGCAGCGGAGGGGCAAAGCCATACCAATTTGTGAGCGGTATAGCCTCTAACATCTAACCTCTAAAACTAGAACTGCTCCGTACGCGAAAAGTGAAAGGCAATTTCGCGCTCAGCATTTTCGTCAGAATCAGCACCGTGTACAGCGTTTTCGCCGATACTCGTTGCATAAAGTGCCCGGATAGTTCCCTCAGCTGCTTCAGCCGGATTGGTCGCTCCGATCAAGGTGCGAAAGTCTTCAACAGCATTGTCTTTTTCCAAAGCAGCCGCTACGATCGCTCCGGAAGACATAAAGTCTACCAACTCACCGTAAAACGGGCGTTCCTTGTGTACTTCGTAAAACTCACCGGCCTTTTCCTGGCTCAGTTTTGTGAATTTCATGGCAACGATGCGAAATCCTGCTTCGTTAATTTTTGCCAAAATAGCTCCAATGTGGCCATTGCGTACCGCATCGGGTTTAATCATGGTGAACGTTCTGTTTCCAGCCATTGTCCTGTATTTTTGTTAGGGCCTGATCGACCCGGAATGAACTAATTCTCAAAAACGGGGCAAAAGTACATAAACCATAGCAATGCATCCTCACCTTATATATGATATTTGCGTTAATTTCTATACCTTCGCAGCCTTAACCACCTTGCGGTACCTGCTTTGAATTAAAGGAAACCGATTAGGTATCCCGATATACAACATATTCATGGAAAATATTCACGAACTTAAAGAGCTTCTGTCCCTTCCCAAAGACATTGTCATTACCACCCACCGGAATCCCGATGGAGATGCCATTGGCTCGGCGCTCGGCCTCAGACATCTGTTAGAAAAGAATTCCCATTCCGTGAAAATCGTCTGCCCATCGGAATACCCGGACTTCCTAAATTGGATGCCCGGAGTGGATGACATTATCATCTACGATACGGAAACCGAAGAGGGAAATAAAGAAATCGAAAAAGCAGACCTCTTCTTTTGCCTGGACTTCAATTCCCTGGATCGAATTGATAAAACCGGAGAGGCCATTATGGCCCGCAAGGACACCAAAAAGGTGATGATTGATCATCACCTGTACCCCGAACCCTTTGCTGATTTCATAATGTCTGATACCACCGCCAGTTCGACCTGCGAGCTAATTGTTGATTTTGCCCACATGATTGGCTGGATACGGGATATGGATCAAACGATTGGGAATTGCTTATTCACCGGAATCCTCACGGATACGGGCTCGTTTAGATACAGTACGTCGCCCAAGCTGTACCGCGTCGTGGCCGAATTAATTGAAACGGGCGTCGACGATTACAAGCTGCAGGATCTGATCTTTAACAGCATGCGCGAAAAGCACCTGCGCTTACTTGGCCATTGCCTGGCCAATCGCATGGAAATATTGGACGAATATCATACCGGCATTATTACCCTGACCAAAGATGACTATGCCCGCTTCGATATCCAACGGGGCGATACGGAAGGAATCGTCAACTACCTCCTACGCCTGAAAAACATCAAGATGGCGGCTTTTATTACCGAGCAGCCAAATATTGTCAAATTAAGTCTGCGTTCAAAAGGGGACTTCTCGGTACAGGAAATCGCCCAGAAACACTTTAAAGGAGGAGGGCACCGCAATGCGTCCGGTGGTGCTAGTTTTATTGGACTACGCAATACCGTGAAAAAATTCAAATCTTTGCTGCCAAATTATAAAGAAGCGCTGGAAAAAGCAGAGTAAAGCGAACTAACACCGGGGATGATCCCGTTCTACTAGTTGTATCATTACCCGCAACAACACACACAAATCAATCAATTTTATGCGATTATTAATGTTCTTTTTCCTGGCTGTACTGCTCGTGACGGGCTGTCAGTCGGAAGGTGGCGATAGCAAAATGCTTCCCTCCGGTTTTTCTTATGTGGTTCATAAGGATGAACCTGGGCAAACTGCCCAGCCTGGTGAACGGGCCTATTTTCACTATAACCTCCGGATTGATGATAGCCTGGCGACGACTAGTTTCACGGAGCCTATTCCGGTATCGATTGAAATTCCGGATACCAGTACACTAGGTCGTGAACTACAGCCTTTGGAAGAAGCCCTAATGCTCATGAGCGTCGGTGACAGCCTCACCTTCAGCATGCCTATGGACTCTATCCCCAATGCTCCTGCCGATTTCGAGGGTGCTGAAAACCTCAACTATGATCTGGTTCTGGTGGAAACCAAAACAAAGGAGCAACTTCAATCGGAAGTTGACGATATTGGTGCTTTTGTACGTGAAACCATTGATCAGTATAATGCCGGTGAATTAGATGACCTACAGGAAACGGAGTCCGGTTTTAAATATGTAATTCACGAAGCAGGAACAGGCCCGACTCCCGATAGCACAGACATTGTTCTGGCTAATTATTATGGTGCCCTGGTCGAAGATGGCACTATGTTCGACAACAGTTTCCAACGTGGAGCTCCCTTCAATTTTCCCCTAAAGATGGGGCAGGTCATCCAGGGATGGGATGAAGGCTTTAGTTACCTGAAAGAAGGTGCAAAAGCAACCTTTTTTATTCCGGCGCCACTAGGCTACGGAGCACAGGGATCGCCACCCGTTATTCCGGGAGGAGCCGAACTGGTCTTCTATGTGGAACTGGTAGGTGTCATTGATAACCCTAATATGCCTTCCATGTAATGGAGGACGACTTGGCTTACGCCAAAAAATAACTTGTACACGCGGCATATCGGCTCCGCCGGTATGCCGCATTTCTTAACCCAAGATTGGAAACCCATCCAATAAAAAAAGGACAGTCTGCTATGACTAATGATCAACTTAATGATCTGCGCGACCGACTGACATCGCTAAGGAGGTATCTTTGACGTCGATCGACGACTACTCTTGATCGAAGACAAAGAACAACAATCTCTGAACCCTAACTTTTGGGACGATCCGTCCCGCGCCGAAACAATTCTAAAAGAATTAAAAGGGCACAAGCGTTGGGTGGAACAGTACCAAAAGACAGAAACGCTGGTCGATGACACTGAGGTACTGTTAGAATTTCACCGGGAAGGTGAAGGAACCGAGGAAGAAGTCGATGCTAAATACGAAGAAGCTCTCGCAAGTATCGAGGATCTGGAGTTTCGCTCGACGCTTAATAAGCCTGAAGACGAACTTTCGGCCATTTTGGAAATTAACTCCGGCGCCGGCGGGACTGAAGCCAACGACTGGACCGCTATGCTTATGCGTATGTACGTCATGTGGGCCGATAAAAATGGCTACAAAGTTAGTGAACTAAACCGTCAGGATGGCGACGTGGCCGGCGTAAAGTCGGTTTCCCTCGAAATTGATGGCGACTTCGCCTATGGTATGCTCAAAGGGGAGAATGGAGTGCACCGCCTGGTGCGCGTAAGTCCGTTTAACGCGCAGGGTAAGCGTATGACGTCTTTTTCTTCCGTGTTTGTTCACCCTATGGTGGACGACCGCATTGAGGTCGAGATTAATCCCGCAGATTTGGAATGGGATACCTTCCGGGCTTCCGGAGCGGGTGGACAGCACGTCAATAAAACGGAATCCGCAGTTCGCGTACGGCACCTTCCATCAGGTATTGTGGCCGAGTGTCAGCAAGAGCGCTCTCAGCACCAAAACCGTGACAAAGCTATGCAAATGCTGAAATCACGCCTCTACGAAGCTGAACTCGAAAAGCAGTTGGCCGAAAAAGAACAAATCGAAGCCGGCAAAATGAAAAACGAATGGGGCTCCCAAATTCGCTCTTATGTGCTTGACGACCGGCGCGTTAAAGATCACCGTACCAATCACCAAACCAGCCAAACGGATGCAGTACTCGATGGCGATCTGGATGATTTTCTGAAAGCGTTTTTGATGCACTCGGAAAACTGATGGGAATTTTTGCTTTCAGCGTAATTGCTTTGCTTGCAGCGCAGGTACTGAATTTTTGGTTGCAGATTGATTGCTTTGCTTGCAGCGCAGGTGCTGAATTTTTGGTTGCAGATTGATTGCTTCGCTTGCAGCGCAGGTGCTGAATTTTCGGTTGCAGATTGATTGCTTCGCTTGCAGCGCAGGTACTGAATTTTCGGTTGCAGATTGATTGCTTCGCTTGCAGCGCAGTTCTTTAATTTTAAATTAAAAATTCCAAGGTCACGCTGCTGTAGACTACGTTACGCTGAAAGCAAAAAATCAAAAATCACGCACCTCCGTCACGTCAAAGATCCACTTTTCGTAGGCGGCATTGGCTTCCACTTCAAACTTGACGATACAGGGGACGTCGTAAGGGTGG
>Ga0102940_1000435_pt1 | contig 28771 bp, 27 predicted proteins | sample SalPonR2_C_D1_MG_FD_78215 | JGI IMG/M metagenome (GOLD analysis project Ga0102940, IMG submission 78215) | Salt pond soil microbial communities from South San Francisco under conditions of wetland restoration - Salt Pond MetaG R2_C_D1_MG | ecosystem: Environmental > Aquatic > Marine > Intertidal... | reverse complement strand
CTAAGTATCCCCAACTCATGGAAATTGTTTCAAAAAAAAGTTAAGTTTATACATAACGTTATTTAAGGATAATGTGGTCTCGAATATAATATACCTTTACAAAAAAGAGCAAACCAAAACCTTAACCCTTATCGGGGGTCAGGTTTGCTTGAGGACCTTTTTGGTCATCCAAACTTTAATCCTTCTCTTATCAGTCAAAATTTTATCTATATTGAAATAAATTTTTTCTAGATACAGTTACTATGTAGAAGAACAACATTCAAATAATGTAAAATGTTTATATACCACAGGATTGCCTTTTGCTAAAAGTTTAAAAAACAATTAAATAGAGATTTTCTATTTGCCCATCTTAATTAAAAAAAGTGGAAAACAAAGAGTTAACAAAGGAAGATATAATTTTTGTGCTTTACTACTACAATGAAAAGTATTTAGATTAAAATAGCATGTTGAAAATAATAATGGCTTAAAACAATGAGATTGAAAACTTGTCTTTATATTTGTTTTATGACTAAAATAAATTTTAAGTAAACACTTAAAGCATGTAAATTAAAATACAAATTGATGGAATATTTAGATTTTGAATTACCTATTAAAGAATTAGAAGAAAAATACAACCAGGCCTGTACAATTGGTAAAGATAGCGATGTTGATGTATCTGATACTTGTGAGCAGATTGAAAAAAAATTATTAGAAATTAAAAAAGATATTTATAAAAATTTGACCGCCTGGCAAAGGGTTCAACTCTCTAGACACCCCGACAGGCCATATACATTAAATTATATAAAAAACATCTGTAAAGACAGTTTTTTAGAACTACACGGAGACAGAAATTTTGGTGATGATAAAGCCATGATTGGAGGTTTGGGAAAAATTGAAGACCAAACTTTTATGTTTGTAGGTCAACAAAAAGGATTCAATACTAAAACCAGACAGTATAGAAATTTTGGAATGGCAAACCCCGAAGGCTACAGAAAAGCTTTACGCTTAATGAAAAAAGCAGAAAAATTCAATATTCCTGTGGTGTGCTTTATTGATACCCCTGGAGCTTTTCCAGGATTGGAAGCCGAAGAACGCGGGCAAGGGGAAGCTATTGCAAGAAATATTTATGAGATGACTCAGTTGGAAGTACCCATCATTGTCGTAATCATTGGTGAAGGCGCCAGTGGTGGTGCATTAGGGATTGGGGTTGGAGATCGCGTTCTTATGCTGGAAAACACCTGGTATTCTGTTATTTCGCCTGAATCTTGTTCTTCCATTTTATGGAGAAGCTGGGAACACAAAGAAAAAGCGGCTGATGCACTAAAACTTACTGCAGATGATATGAAAAACCTCAGTCTAATTGATAAGATTGTAGAAGAACCTACCGGAGGAGCCCACAGAGAAAAAGAACAAACCTATAAAACTGTAAGTAAGAATTTGATCGATACTTACAATGAACTAAAAAAATTATCACCAGAAGAATTGGTTGAAAAGCGCATAGAAAAGTATGCCCATATGGGAGAATTTAAAGAACGCTAATTTTTAGGCTCTAACATCCAAATCCTTACGAAAATAAAATTCTAAAAAAGGCAGTTATCAACATTATTTAATACTTATTAACAGGCGAATTGTTAATAGCTTGTTGATGTTGAAATAAAATAATTCGTAGTTTCTTCTTAACATATTGTTTACATTCGCAGTATGGAAAAAAGTCAACCCTACAGCAATACCAATACCAAAAAAGGAAGTGTAATAAGCCTACAAAAAGGAAAAATACCTCCACAAGCTGTTGAATTAGAGGAAGTTGTGCTTGGAGCGATGCTTATCGACAAAAAAGGTGTAGACGAAGTTATAGACATTTTAAAACCTGAAGCCTTCTATAAACAAAGGCATCAGGATATTTTTTCTGCCATCAAATCTTTGTTTGAAGATGGCCAACCTATTGACTTATTAACGGTTTCCAGCTATTTAAAGAAAGAAAAAAAACTCGAATCTATTGGTGGCGATTTTCAGTTGATTCAACTCACTCAAAAGGTGTCTTCTTCAGCTCATATTGAGTACCATTCTAGGATTGTGCTACAAAAATACATCCAACGTAGCCTTATTCAAATTTCAAGTGAAATTATTGAAGAAGCTTACGACGAATCTACCGATGTTTTTGACTTACTGGATAATGCAGAATCCAAACTGTATGAAGTTACTCAGGGTAATATCAATAAATCTTCTGAATCTGCCCAAAATCTAGTCATACAAGCTAAAAAACGAATTGAGGAAATTTCAAATCAAAAAGGACTCAGTGGTATTCCTTCCGGGTTTGATGAATTGGACGAACTTACTTCCGGTTGGCAGCCAAGTGACCTTATTATTATTGCTGCACGGCCCGGGATGGGTAAAACGGCGCTTACATTATCTATGGCTAGGAACATTACAGTAGAACAAAACATTCCAGTGGCCTTTTTTTCGCTTGAAATGTCATCGGTACAGTTAATTACCAGATTGATTTCTTCAGAAACTGAATTATCTTCAGAAAAATTGAGAACAGGACGGCTTGAGCAGTACGAGTGGGAACAGCTTAATGTAAAAGTAAAAGCCTTAGAAAAAGCGCCTTTATTTATTGATGATACGCCCTCTCTATCTATATTTGATTTAAGAGCAAAAGCCAGAAGATTATCTTCTCAACATGGTATAAAGTTGATAGTTGTAGATTATTTACAATTGATGACGAGCGGATCTAATAATAAAACAGGCAACAGGGAACAGGAAATTTCAACGATTTCAAGAAATCTCAAAGCTTTAGCAAAAGAATTGAATGTTCCCGTCATAGCCCTATCGCAGTTGTCGCGTGCCGTAGAAACACGAGGTGGTACCAAACGTCCCTTGTTGAGCGACCTTAGAGAATCCGGCGCCATAGAACAAGATGCCGATATAGTCTCCTTTATATACAGACCGGAATATTACGGCATAGATGAATGGGATGATGAAACCAATTCACCTACAAAAGACCAAGGGGAATTTATTGTTTCCAAACACCGTAATGGTGGTTTAGATAATATAAGATTGAAATTTATTGGTAAATACGGTCGTTTTGAAAACATCAATATGGAAACCATTACTGAAGTTGATTCTAAAATAAACGGTGCAGGGACACCTCCAGATTTTCCAAAATCCTCAGACTTTGATGATTTGAACACACCACCTGATAATGATATGCCGTTTTAAATCAATTAATTAAGATAAATTTTACTATTCATGTTGCAATTCGTAGTTCATTTCTTTTAACTTTGTTTTGAAATATTGATTATGCGTCTTTTTAAGTATTTAATTTTATTTATATTAGTGTTTCAAAGCTTAGCATCTTTCGCTTCATTTGTATTAATACCAATGGATGCTGAATCTCAAGATGACCATTTAAAGGCTTATGGTATAACCTATTGGGTGTTGGAGAACGGCCAAAAAGTAGAATGGTTATTAAACTATCGCGGGGGTTCATTTTTGATACCGGACTCCGAGAGGTTAAGAAAAGAATGTACCATAAGAGGTGTTAGTTTTGAAATCTTAAGCAATGCAGAAGCAGAAAGTATTTTAAGTTCTATTGATAGCCCTAGTCAGAACCAAGAATCTGTGTTGCTGGAAAAGGCGCCAAAAGTGGCCGTCTATACGCCAAGTGGTAAAAAACCATGGGATGATGCAGTAACTTTGGTACTCACCTATGCAGAAATACCCTATAAAACGGTTTACGATAGAGAAGTGCTAAATGATGAACTCTTACTTTATGATTGGTTGCATTTACACCATGAAGATTTTACAGGACAATATGGAAAATTTTACAGGGCGTACCGCTCGGCTCCCTGGTACATTCAAGAAAAAAAAGAGGCGGAAGAGCTGGCATCATCTTTAGGATATGCTAAAGTTTCTGAAGAAAAATTAGCAGTAGCCCAAAAAGTAAGAGATTATGTCGTAGGTGGTGGTTTTATGTTTGCCATGTGTAGTGCCACTGATAGTTTTGACATTGCGCTTTCAGCCAGTAATGTCGATATATGTGAATCTATGTTTGATGGCGATCCCAGCGAACCTGGCTATCAAAACAAAATAGATTACAACAACACCTTTGCGTTTAAAGATTACACCCTAGAAAAAAGTCCGCTTGTCTACGAGTTTTCAAGTATAGACATGACCAGAAAACGAAATGTTCCTAAAGATCAGGACTATTTTACGTTGATGGAGTTTTCTGCAAAGTGGGATCCCATACCAACTATGTTATGCCAAAACCATACAGCAATTGTAAAAGGCTTTATGGGACAGACCACTTCTTTTGATCCAAATACTGTAAAGTCTAATGTTTTAGTTTTAGGCGAAACACGATTAAACGGGGAAGCTAAATATATTCATGGTATAAAAGGAAAAGGCTTCTTTACCTTTTACGGCGGGCACGATCCTGAAGATTATCAACACAGGGTTGGAGACCCTAAAACTGAGTTAGAACTTCACCCCAATTCTCCGGGATATAGGCTTATTTTAAATAATATTTTATTTCCTGCCGCTGAGAAGAAAAAACATAAAACTTAGTCGAACAATATTTTTTTTCTAAGTTCAAAATTTTGACCTAAATACACTTTTCTTACCATTTCATCTTCTGCCAATTCTTCCGGGACACCATGTTTAAGTATTCCTCCTTGAAACATCAAATAAGTCCTGTCTGTAATAGCTAAGGTTTCCTGAACATTGTGATCTGTTATGAGTATACCAATATCTCTATGTTTAAGCTGAGCAACAATTTTTTGAATATCTTCAACAGCCACCGGATCTACACCGGCAAAAGGCTCGTCCAACAAAATAAACTTAGGATCTGTAGCCAGGGCGCGAGCAATTTCAGTACGCCTTCGTTCTCCTCCAGATAACAAATCACCTCTGTTTTTACGAATATGGCTCAAACCAAACTCCTCAATGAGTGATTCCATTTTATCTTTACGCGCTTTTTTGCTGAGTGTTGTCAACTCCAGTACACTTTTAATATTGTCTTCTACACTTAACTTTCTAAATATTGAAGCTTCCTGAGCCAAATATCCAATACCATTCTGGGCTCTTTTGTACATAGGAAATTTTGTGATATTCTGCCCGTCCAAGAATATTTTGCCTTTGGTGGGTTTTATAATTCCTACAATCATATAAAAAGAGGTGGTTTTTCCGGCGCCATTAGGACCGAGCAAACCAACAATTTCTCCTTGATTAACTTCAACAGAAACATCCTTAACTACTCTTTTTCCGCTATAAGATTTTACCAGCTTTTCTGCTCTTAATTTTATTCTCTTGGTATCAGACATTAGACCATTAATTTATCTTTCCTAACAAATATAAACAATTCAATTGTGGCAATAAGAATCATCATGTAAGCAATGAGCTCAACACTTTCTTCAGAAATTCGTTCTACGCTGTATAAATACTTGTCTCCCATAATATTATGCCAGTTAGAAGGCTTCCCGTAAAGTCTTGTAAAAACATGCAAATTGGCTAATGACACCAATAGAATACCAAAGCCCGTTGTTTTTCTCAACACCTTAATTTGATTAACAATAGATTTAAAGTGTTTGAATAGTATAATAAAAATTAAGGCTAATAATAGTATCACATAAGGTTCCCAGCCGAGATTAAAAATATGAGAATCAAACCAGGCATCGAATTCCCGAACTAAATGCATGGCTATAAAAAGGCTAAAAGACACCATAAAACTTTTAAAATGTTTTGTGTAAACTAAAGACATGAATCCAACTAATACGGTAATGAATAATAAACTCTGCTGCGCAAACTCTATAGCATTGGTCTCGTTAGCTTCTCCAATTTTAAAATCGGCCTCCATGGGTATGGTACATAAAAACATTAAGAGGCTATAGATTAATAATCTTGCAAGAGGTAAAATTACGGGTTTCATAGTTTATTGATTTTCATATTTTAACTCAATACCTTCCCAGAATTCATAAGCTTTTCGTAAATGGGGAATAACAATAGTTCCACCAACCAATGTTCCAATACTAAGGGCTTCCATAACTTGGTCCTTAGTCCAGCCGCTTTTATAGGAAGATTCAAGGTGATATTTTACGCAATCATCACATCTTAATACTAGAGAGGCTACCAAACCCAAAAGTTCTTTTGTTTTTTTATCCAAACTCCCTTCAGAAAAGGAATTCATATCTAGATTAAAGATTCTTTTGATAACCTTATTGTTTTCTTTCATTAATTTGTCGTTCATTTTAGAACGATATGCTTCAAATTCATCTACTTTATCTATCATGTATTTGTTTTTTTAGTTGTTTTTTATGTATAATCTTGGTAATCAGAATGCTCAACTCGTATAGTATGACGACAGGAATTGAAACTATAAATTGGCTGGCTATGTCCGGTGGTGTTATAATTGCAGATAAAATTAATATTAAAACAAATGCATATTTTCGATTTTGTTTTAAAAAATCTGGCGTTACCAATCCAAATTTTGCTAAGAAATATATGATTATTGGCAATTCAAACATTAAGCCGGAAGCCAAAACAGAAGTTTTAACTAATCCAATGTAACTTTCTAAGTCAAATTCATTATTAACTACTGTACTGACCTGGTAACTTCCTAAAAATCTAATAGATAAGGGAGAAATGATATAATAGCCAAATAAAACACCGGTAATAAATAATAAGGAGGTCACAAAAATAAACCATCGCCCATAACTTCTTTCCTTTTTATATAACCCGGGAGCAATAAATGACCAAACCTGATAAATTACATATGGAAACGCAACAATAAACCCTGCTGTGAAAGACGTCCACATATGGGCGCTAAACTGTGTAGCTACTTTACGACTTTGAATTTTGAAAGGCAATTCATCAAAACAAAAACTTTGATCGAGGTTGAAAAACTGAGATAATTCACACAAGATATGATACGTAGGAAAGTTGGCATTTTTTGGGCCAAATAAAATGACATCAAAAATAAATCCCTTAAATAAAAATGCAATTAAGCCTGCCAACACAACAGCAATTAAAGACCTTATGATGTGCCATCTTAAATCTTCCAGATGATCTAAAAATGACATGTCGTTCTTATTTACAGCCCTTGCCATTATATAATACCTTCTTTGATAAGATTATGTAAATGAACAATGCCTTTATATTCCCCTTTTTTGACGGCTACCAATTGGGATATATTATGTGTTTCAATAATCTCCAGGGCATCTACGGCCATTGCATCATTTTCGATAGTTTTTGGACCTTTAGTCATTACATCTCCTGCTGTTAAATTTTGAATATTAGAATGCTTAGAAAGCATACGCCTTAAATCACCATCTGTAATAATACCAAGGACTTTTCCCTTGTCTGTAACTGCTGTAACGCCTAGCATTTTATTAGAGATTTCAACAATTACATCCTTCATAAGAGCTTCTGGGTGTACTTCGGGTTTTGAATTTTCTGCTGTTATATCGCTTACCCTTAGGTATAATGCTTTTCCTAAAGCTCCTCCGGGATGGTATTTGGCAAAATCATGTTTCGAAAATCCTTTTATCTTAAGTAAAGTTACAGCCAGGGCATCACCCATAACCAACTGAGCCGTGGTGCTAGTGGTGGGGGCCAGATTGTTAGGACAAGCTTCCTTTTTAACCGGAACTAAAAGTGTAAAGTCTGCGTGTTCCGCAAGATAAGACTCGGGTTTGCTCGTCAATGCAATTAGTTTATTTTTAAAATTTTTGATGAGGGGAACCAAAACTTTAATTTCTGGTGTATTACCACTTTTAGAAATGCATATCACTATATCGTCTTTTATAATAGTTCCCAGGTCTCCGTGAATAGCATCTGCAGCATGCATAAAAACAGCAGGTGTACCCGTAGAATTCATAGTCGCTACAATCTTCTGAGCAATTATCGCACTTTTTCCAATCCCGGTAATAATAACTCGTCCATTAGAATTTATAATTAATTTTACGACATTAACAAAATCACCATCTATATGATTATTTAAATTTTTTATTGCTTCTGCCTGCATAAGAATGCTTTCTTGAGCAAATTTTTTTATTTGTGAAAATTCCATATTAATTAATTTGACTTGCAGACTTTAAAATATTACGTATATTTAGGTTTGCAAATGTAAGTAAAACAAAAATAAATTGGAGTCAAAAGAGTTACATCAACACCTAAAAAGAATATTTGGATTTTCTGAATTTAAAGGCCTACAAGAAAGCGTCATAAAAAGTATTTTAAAAGGCGATAATACTTTTGTCATTATGCCAACAGGCGGAGGAAAATCTTTATGTTACCAGCTACCAGCCTTGATTTCTGAAGGTACAGCCATAGTTATATCACCGCTCATTGCTTTAATGAAAAATCAAGTAGATACCTTGAGAAACTTATCTGAAAACGATAGTGTTGCTCATGTGCTCAACTCTTCTCTTAACAAATCGCAGGTCAGGCAAGTAAAACAAGATATAGCAGACGGCCAAACAAAGTTACTTTATGTTGCCCCTGAATCTCTAACTAAAGAAGAATATGTAGATTTTTTAAAAACACAAAACATATCATTTTTAGCTATAGACGAAGCCCATTGTATATCTGAATGGGGACATGATTTTAGACCAGAATATCGCAATATTAAAAAAATTCTGGATCGTATAGGAGATAATATAAGTATCATAGGCCTTACGGCAACAGCTACACCAAAAGTACAAGAGGATATTTTAAAAAACCTGAGAATGGTAGATGCCAATGTCTTTAAAGCTTCATTTAACAGGCCCAATCTTTATTATGAGATAAGACATAAAACAGCAAATGTTGATATAGATATCATCAAATTTGTTAAACAACATGAGGGTAAGAGTGGTATTATATATTGTTTAAGTAGAAAACGTGTAGAACAATTATCGCAGACATTGCAGGTCAATGGAATAAAAGCAGTCCCTTATCACGCAGGCCTAGATGCCAAAACCCGGAGTAAACATCAAGACATGTTTCTAATGGAAGACATCGATGTGGTTGTGGCAACAATTGCCTTTGGTATGGGGATAGACAAGCCCGATGTTCGCTTTGTTATACATAATGATATTCCCAAAAGCATAGAAAGTTATTATCAAGAAACCGGTCGTGCCGGCAGAGACGGTGGTGAAGGGCATTGTTTGGCATATTACAATTACAAAGATATAGAGAAACTGGAGAAGTTTATGAGTAATAAACCACTGGCTGAGCAAGAAATTGGTTATGCTTTACTCCAGGATGTTGTAGCCTTTGCAGAATCGGCTGTTTCCAGACGGAAATTCATTTTACACTATTTTGGTGAAGATTTTGATAACGAAACCGGCGATGGTGGTGATATGGACGATAATGTTCGCCACCCTAAAAAGACAATAGAGTCTAAAGATGAGGTCGTGAAAATTCTCAAAACGGTTGAAAAAACGGGCCAACTATATAAAATTAAAGAATTGGTCAATATTTTGATTGGCCAGTCTAATGCCCTCATAAAATCTCACAAGACAGAAGACAATACCGTATTTGGGCAAGGTAAAGATAAGCCTAAAAGTTTTTGGACGGCTTTAATTAGACAGGTGTTAGTCAATGGCTATTTACACAAAGAAATAGAATCTTATGGCATTATAAAGTTAACCGAAAAAGGAAAAGACTTTATTGACAATCCTACATCGTTTATGATGGCAGAAGATCATGATTACAGCGATGACAAACCCGCACAACCCACTACCAAAAGCGGTGGAGGTGATGCTAAACTGCTCAAAATGCTGAAAGACTTAAGAAAGAAAGTCGCTCGGCAAAAAGAGGTTCCGCCTTTTGTGATTTTTCAAGACCCTTCATTAGAAGATATGGCTCTCAAATATCCCATATCTATTGAAGAGTTAACTTATATTCACGGCGTTGGTGAAAGTAAAGCCAGAAAATTTGGCCGAAAGTTTATTGCTCTTATCGAACGTTATGTGGAAGACAACGACATTATAAGACCAGACGATTTGGTCGTAAAATCTACTGGAGCCAAAAGCGCCAACAAGCTTTATATTATTCAAAATGTGGACAGAAAATTGCCCTTGAGCGATATTGCTAATTCAAAAGGCATGGATATGGATGAATTGATAAAGGAAATGGAGGCTATTGTTTACAGCGGCACAAAGCTAAATATCAGTTATTGGATTGATGAGCATCTGGATGAAGATCAACAGGAAGAAATTCATGAATACTTTTTAGAGGCAGAAACCGATAGTGTAGACGATGCCATTGAAGAATTTGACGGTGATTATGAAGATGAAGAACTGCGGTTGTATCGTATTAAATTTATATCTGAAGTCGCCAATTAAAACTCCTTTTTTCGGTTTTACAATACTATAAAAACAGGTTAAATCTTAATTAACTTCAATCTTTTGCCTTTGATTTATATTACTTTTGAATAAAAAAATGTCTGACAAAAAGCCGGATCAAGTTGTATATGACGAAAAAGAAAAAAAATACAATGCTGGATTACGCCCCTATGCTACAAACGCATCTGCCCCAAAAATAACATCCAATGATCTTACGGGTTGGAAGAACACCAACATTCATAAAGCAAACAATCAAATAAAAACGGAGTACGAAAAATTGAAATCTGCTTATGAAAAACTCATGCAGCAGTATGAATATAATTCTTTAATTTATTCAGCAGAATTTAATTTTGAGCCTATTGTTGGCAAAGTATACCATTTGTATTTGAAAGATGACAATCAAACTTTTCTATCCATTATATCACCGAATGAATGCTCATTTAAGTACAAGGGAAGTTTTAAATTGAATGATGATAAGATTTGGGAAAAGGTCAATGATTGATTTTTCATTGAAAATCATTTTTTTTAAGTGCATTTTAAATCAAACTCAAACAGCCTCAGTTATTTTGCTCTATCAAATTTGTAACTCCAAGGGTTTAATTGTAAATACTTGAATACAATCCTGCAAACTTGCTAAAGCGCATAAAATTGAAATTGAGGATAAGTAAATGATAGATTGTAAATTTTAAAACCAATACTCCGTTTTTATTTTCAAAATACAAGACGATCAGCATTAACTATTTCTTATAACGAGTACGTTTTTAAATACCTAGTTTTGCAAGTTCAAATTCGAATATGCTTCAATTTTTAAAATTCATTAAAACAAACCTTAAACCATTGAGCTATGGATGGGTACTAACATTTCTGTCAAGCTTTGGGCAAACATATCTCATTTCTCTTTATGTTGTCCATTTGGTCAGAGATTTCAATATTACAGAAGGAGGTTTTGGAGCTATTTATGCAGGATGTACAGTAATATCATCTGTCGTCATGTTAAGCATAGGCCATACTGTTGACCATGTGTCTATCAAAAAAGTAACATTCTTCACTATTTTAGCTTTGGCCTCTTGTTGCATTCTTTTAGGGTTTTCCTATCATTTGGGTGTGGTGTTTATAGCCTTAGTCGGTATGCGTCTTTGCGGTCAGGGCATGCTTAGTCACATTAGTTTTACCATTTTGTCCAAGTATTTTGAAAAAGACCGTGGGAAAGCCATAAGTTTTTCAACCTTGGGATTTTCAATTGGTGAAGCTATTTTACCACTACTCATCGTTAGTGTAATTGCTTATTTTGATTGGCGAATAGCAATGATTGGTAGCGGTGTATTATTACTGCTTTACCTCATTAGGCTTTGGTTTACAGATTTAAGCCACTTTAATAGTCAGCTCAATCAGTTTAGGCCAAGTTCAAGAAGCCTATTGAAAGACTTTTTTGAAATTATAAAAGATAAGCGTTTTATGATTATCATGCCTACCAGCATTGTCATTAGTTTTACAGTAACCGCAGTAATTTTTTACCAGTACGTATTTGTAGAACAAAAAGAGTGGTCTGCAACACTTTATGCCGGTTTTTTTACAGCCTATGCCATCACCAGATTACTGTTTTCTTTATTTGGTGGTGTTTGGGTTGATAAGTTTTCTGCCAAAACACTGTTTAGGTTTTATTTGTTCCCTATTGTTTTTGGTCTATTAGCTTTTGCCTTTATCAATAGCATTATTGGAGCTCTGGTGTATTTAATTATGATGGGGATTACAGTAGGCATGTCAGGAACAATAAAAACAGCAGTCCTAGCCGAAGTTTATGGTGTAAAAAAACTAGGAACCATAAGAAGTCTCTTTACAATGTTTATGGTATTTAGTACAGCTTTGGGGCCTTTGATAGTCGGCCTAATGATTGATTACGGTATGAGTATCACCATTATTATGAGCTGTTTGGCCGGTCTAGTTTTAGTTTGCGGGTTGAACGCGCAAAGAATTAAGAAAATTAAAAGAATAGAATTTCAATAACAGCAGTTAAAATGAAAAAATATTGTATTGCGTTTTTACTTTTGGCAGTGTATTCATGTGCATTGAACGATACAAATCATCCTAAAGTAAAATCTATTTCTGCAATGAAAAATGTGATGTGGAAAGGCGAACTCGAGGCTAAAATAAAATTCGATACCATGTTACCCCAAAAAGGCTTTTACGGGTTAGGGCCAGTAGAAAAACTTGCTGGTGAAATCACAATCATAGACGGTGTAGCCTATGTATCTTCGGTAGATGAGAGCCAACACATAAATGTAGACATCAATGCTAATATTGGGGCGCCTTTTTTTGTTTATGCCATTTCAAAAGATTTTGAACATGTAGAACTACCTAAAGATGTTGTTAATTTAAAAACATTAGACGCTTATTTACAAGACTCCCATGATTCAAATACTGACTTCCTATTTAAACTCGAAGGCGAGATTGAGTTTTCCAAAATACATATTCAGAATTTAGAGCCTATTGCCAAGGTTTCGTCACCGAAGGAAGCTCATGCAGGACAAGTCAATATAGAATTAAAGGCTATAAACGCCCAACTTATCGGCTTTTATTCTAATTCTGCCCATGGTATTTTTACACATCACGACACCAATATTCATACCCATCTCATCACTAAAGACAGGAAATACATGGGGCATTGTGATGAATTAAGATTTAACCCAAGCCTGGTGAAATTATACATCGCAAAAAATCGTTAATCACTACATTCTACTTATTTTTGCACTCCGACAAAAATAACAAAATGAAAAAAACAGCACTATATCAAAACCATGTGGACTTAGGGGCTAAAATGATACCCTTTGCTGGATATGAAATGCCTGTAAGCTATGAAGGGGTCAAAACTGAGCATCAAAATGTAAGAGAAAAACTGGGTGTTTTTGATGTATCGCACATGGGGGAATTTTGGGTTGAAGGTCCGGAAGCTCTACACTTCCTTCAATACATTACAAGTAATGATGTTTCAAAATTGGTTGATGGCCAGGCGCAGTATACCTGTTTACCTAATGATAAAAATGGAATTGTAGATGATCTCATTTTGTACCGCTTTCATGCTGAAAAATTTTTATTGGTCGTCAATGCTTCCAATATTGAAAAAGACTGGACCTGGATAAATACGCATAACAATTTTGACACCCAATTGAAAAATGCAAGCAACCAATACTCGCTTCTTGCTGTTCAGGGGCCAAAAGCCATAGAAGCTATGCAAAGCCTTACCGGCGTTGATTTATCTTCCATTAAATTTTACCATTTCAAAGTCGACGAATTTGCAGGTGCAGAGGATGTTATTATTTCTGCAACGGGCTACACCGGCAGCGGTGGTTTTGAATTGTACATCAAAAATGAATCGGCTGAATTGGTATGGGAACAAGTGCTTGATGCGGGCAAAAATTTTGGCATTCAGCCCATAGGTCTTGCAGCCAGAGATACCCTTAGGTTAGAAATGGGCTTTTGTTTGTACGGTAATGATATTGACGAAACCACTTCACCCTTAGAAGCCAAATTGGGATGGATCACAAAATTTAATACAAACTTCATCAATAAAGAAAATTTACTTCAACAAAAAGAAGATGGAATTGATCGAAAATTAGTCGCGTTTGAATTATTAGAAAAAGGTGTTCCGAGAAAGGATTACCCTATTTTAGATATAAGCCATCAGCCAATTGGCTACGTCACTTCAGGAACACAATCGCCAAGTCTAAACAAAGCGATTGGTCTAGGTTATGTCAAAACCGGAACTGATAAAGTTGGCGAAGAAATTTACATTCAGATTAGAAAAAAGCAGGTAAAAGCAGAAATTGTAAAGCTACCATTTTACAAAACTTAATTTAACAGGTCTCAATACTTCAGTTTAAAAAAATAAAACAATAAATCTTTAAGATTTTTTGTAAACAAGCCACTAGAAAGCTGTTTTGTATAAAAACCATTGTTGAAATAAATATTTAAACATCTCATTTTGAGAATACTTATCATTGGAGCAAGCGGATTTATAGGACAATCCTTATTCAAGGAGTTGAACCCTTATTTTGATGTATTTGGTACATATTTCACCTCTACTAAAGAGTTTCATGACAATAGACGTTATTTTCAATGGGATGTTGAAACTGAAAAACTTGCACCTTTACTAAAGAAAGTGTACCCTGATGTGATTATTACAGCATTCAAAGGGCCGTTCTCTGCTCAAAATGAAGCTTATAATGAATTGATTACTTTTGTAGTGAGAGAGCGCAAAAAACTCATGTTTATATCGACATCAAATGTATTTGATAGTTTCACGAACTATCCTTCTTATGAATACGATAAAACCTTATCCACCAGTATCTACGGCAAATTTCTAATTAGAATTGAAAATGCTTTACTCAGATTGCCAAACTCATATTATAACATTCTTAGACTGCCTATGGTTTTTGGAAAAACATCACCAAGACTCAAAGAAATCTTTGCCTTATATGACTTAAAAGAACCGATTGATGTTTTTCCAAACGTTATCATTAATGCAACTACGCACAAAAAAGTGAGTCAACAGATACATTACATTATCAATCAAGAACTAAAAGGTGTGTTTCATCTGGGTTCAACAGACTTGATACACCACAAGGATTTAATTGAAGATATATGTAAGATTAATAATTTTGAAGAACCAATATTCAAAAATAATTACCAATCTAACAAAGACCGCTACCTCGCCTTACTTCCTAAGCATAATAAACTGCCTAAAAACTATCAAATTACAATTGAAGAAATTCTTAAAGATTCTAGATTGGCATAATTGCTAAAAATTTCATTAGTTTTTTACATTACTCAAATATTTAAAATCATGAAATTTAAAGGACTTAAGGCTATTTTCATTAATTGTACATTAAAAAAATCTCCCCAACTTAGTCATACCCGTAGACTTATAGATGTTTCTGTAAAGATCATGAAAGATGAAGGTGATGATGTTTCGCGTTTAAGGCTTGTAGATCATAATATCGCCTTTGGCGTTCAACCCGACATGACTAAACATGGGCATAAAAAATGACGACTGGCCAGATATTTTTGATGAAGTATTTAGTAATGATATTTTAGTTATAGGAACTCCAATTTGGCTGGGTGAACGCTCCTCTGTAGCTTCACTTTTAATCGAAAGATTATGCCATGAGCAGCATACAAAACGACAAAGGACATTACCTTTATTACAGCAAAGTCGGTGGTTGTATTATTACGGGAAATGAAGATGGCGTAAAAGATTATACAATGAATACATTGTATGCCTTACAACATCTAGGCTAAAGTATTCCCCCACAAGCTGATGCAGGCTGATAGGGGAAGTAGGGCCCGGTCTAAGTTATCTCGATAAAGAAGCGAATGCTAAACATAATAGTTTTACCAATCGCAATACCACATTTATGACTCATGACCTCATGCATTTAGCTAAAATGCTCAAAGACCACGATGGTTATCCGGCTTTTGGTAATTCAAGGGAAGAATGGGACTAAGGAAACAGATGGGGCTTCCAAAAACTCTGAATATAGATAATCTCTAATTTTAATTAATTTTTTACCAATTGAAAACATAACAATCTTAGGATAGGCAAAGGAAAACCACAAAAGATGACTAAACTTTCGAGCTATATGTCGCATTTCAATCAATAGGTTTATAAGAAGTAAAAAATATATATATTTGCTTTATGAGCGGAGTAAACATTACATTTAATTCTAAATCCAGAACCATCAAAATCAAAGATGAAGCCAAAACGCTGCACTTCTTTTTTAGTGTTTTCGCCTTACTTCAGCTTATTAGCAATGGTGCACAGTTATATGAGCATTGGGCAGAATATGGTTCATGGCAATTTTATGTATTCGGTTTTTTATTTGTCGTCTTCATTGCCTTTGCTGTATTTTATTTCTTCTGTAATTCATACAAGACTGAAATAGCTGTTCAGGATATCAAATATTATACTGAAACACCTTTCCTATGGTCGACACTGAGATATTTCAAATTAAAAAATAATCAATTAAGACTATTGTATTTCAGCAAGACGTCGAATGCTCCTCAAAATTTATTAGACTATCTGGAAAAATATCAAATTGATATTAAACGTTAAGCAGTAGATTTTTATCTAAACTGCAGTTGAGCATTATAATAGATAACTTCATATTGAACTAAGTATCAAAATTTTATCTAAATCTTTAGGGACTCAGTATATATTAAATAGGAAAGTATCAAAATTTGTAAGCAAAGAAGTCCACATAAAATCCTAATAAAAGCCTTAATTTCAAGCATAACAATATACATTGTTGGAGGCTTTTGTATTTTTGCAAAAAAATTATTGAAATGAAAAGAGTGGTTGTTGGTATGAGTGGAGGTGTAGATTCTAGTGTCGCAGCTTACCTCTGTAAACAACAAGGCTATGACGTTATAGGCCTGTTTATGAAAAACTGGCATGATGATTCTGTCACTATAAGTAACGAATGTCCCTGGTTGGAGGACAGTAATGATGCCATGCTTGTGGCTCAAAAACTAGGGATTCCATTCCAAACGGTAGATTTAAGTGAAGAATACAAAGAGCGCATTGTAGATTATATGTTCAAAGAATACAAAGAAGGACGTACACCAAATCCTGATGTGTTGTGCAACCGCGAAATCAAGTTTGATGTTTTCCTTAAAATAGCCGAATCTTTGGGTGCTGATTATGTGGCAACAGGCCATTACTGCAGAAAAGATGAGGTAGAAATTGATGGTAAAACGACTTTTAGACTCTTAGCCGGCAAAGACCAAAACAAAGATCAGTCGTATTTTCTCTGTCAAATCAATCAGGAGCAACTGTCTAAAATCTTGTTTCCAGTTGGTGAACTTCAAAAATCTGAAGTCAGACAAATTGCATTGAATCAGGAACTTACAACTGCAGAGAAAAAGGACTCACAGGGCTTGTGTTTTATAGGAAAAGTGAAGCTGCCGGAGTTTCTACAACAACAATTAAAACCCAAAAAAGGCAGAGTGATTGAAATCCCTGCAGATTATTCGCAATATGCTAGTCATAAATCAGATGACATTTTAAGCCTTACTAAAAAATATGTCTATCAACCCGAATTAGGTATAGATAAGGGCGAACATAATGGGGCGCACTTTTACACTAAAGGTCAGCGAAAAGGCCTAAACATTGGCGGTACACCCAAACCACTGTTTGTTATAGATACGGATGTGAAGTCTAATACAATATACGTTGGTCAAGGCAAAACCCATCCCGGTTTGCTACGGCAGGGCCTGAAAGTTTTAAATACAGACGTGCACTGGTTAAGAGAAGATCTAAAGCTTAAAATTGGCGATAAACAAAGCTATAACGCCAGAATTAGGTATCGACAAGCCTTAGAAAATGCCACCCTCTATCAAAGAAAAGACGGACTTTATATTGTATTTGACAATCCTCAAACCGCCATTGCTGAAGGCCAGTTTGTAGCCTGGTATCAAGACGATGAACTTATAGGCTCTGGGGTTATTAATTAATCTGCTAATGTGAAAATTAGATAATTTATCAATGATAAGAATGCAACAATTTATCCATAGAAACAACATCAACAGTAGAAACCATAATAACAACAGAAACAATTGTATTAATTTGAAGATTTCAAACTCATAAACTCAAACCACATAAACTCATAACCTTATAACCTCCTAACTTCAAAAAAAATGTTCAAAAACAACAGTATAACAAAACTCTTCAACATACAATATCCGCTTATTCAGGCTGGAATGGTTTGGGCAAGTGGCTGGAAGCTAGCTTCAACAGTTAGTAATGCCGGTGGACTAGGTATTATCGGTGCCGGATCAATGTATCCAGAAATTCTTGAAGAACACATCACTAAATGTCAACAGGCAACTGATAAAGCATTTGCTGTCAATGTACCCCTGCTCTACCCTGATATTGATAAAATCATGGATATTATTGTAAGAAAAAAAGTGAAAATCGTATTTACTTCTGCAGGTAACCCAAAGACATATACCTCTTTTTTAAAATCAAATGGTATCAAAGTCGTTCATGTGGTAAGCAGTGTAAAGTTTGCTTTAAAAGCTCAACAAGCTGGTGTTGATGCTGTGGTTGCTGAAGGTTTTGAAGCTGGCGGACACAATGGGCGTGAAGAAACAACCACGTTTACTCTTATCCCAATGGTCAAAAAAAGGTTGAACATTCCACTTATTGCTGCGGGCGGGGTTGGCAATGGTCAAGCCATGTTAGCAGCCATGGTACTGGGTGCTGATGCCGTTCAAGTGGGTACGCGATTTGTTGCCAGCGAGGAAGCTTCATCGCATCTTAAATTTAAGCAGAAAGTTGTGGATATTTCTGAAGGAGAAACACAGCTCACCTTAAAGGAATTAGCTCCTGTAAGATTAATTAAAAATAAATTTTTTAACGATATACAGGCGCTTTATCAAAAAGCTCCGAGTAAACATGAATTGCAGCAATTACTAGGCCGCGCTAGAGCAAAAAAAGGCATGTTTGACGGTGATTTAGACGAAGGCGAATTAGAAATAGGTCAAATTTCAGGACTTATTGATAAAATTTTACCTGCAGAAACTATTGTAAACAATATGATTGAAGAATACAAAGCAGCTCTTAACAAACTTTGTCAATAAACTTAGGCATGAAGATTTCTCAGTTTGCAATTTATTCCGACGCCTTTATTTTTTAACTTACGCGTTTAACTAATACATTTATATACTGATAATCAATTACATAAAAATCTAATGTTTCTTTGTCAGACCCTGTGCTTGCCGGTGATCATTGAGCCCAGCCGAAATGTAGGCAAGCCAAAATGTAGACAGGTCTGTAGTAAAGCTAATCTATACCCAAAAACATAGGTTAAAACGTTGATAATTAGTATGTTGTTTGATATAAGTATTATTTTCTAAAATATTTTTTTTGTATTAAGTGCCTAAGTCAATTTTATCAAAGAATTGCTCATTAGGCTAAAGCAGAGTTCAGCTTAAAATTTAGAACGCCTTTAATTAAATGATTTGCTTAGAGACTACTCGGTATCAGAATCTACAATCTCCACTTCAAAGCCCGGTGTATACTTAATGATGTATAAGCCTTTATTTTCATAAGTATCCTTCATGAATTCTTTAAAATATAGAAAACGATTTTCATTGTATTCAGTCATAGGATTTAAGGCTTCTTCGCTGTCTAATGTGCCTTCATAAGCTAATCTCAAAAGTAAATCATAAGTCATGTCATATGCTCTAAGAATGAACCTGTTAGGCACAGATTCATTTTGTATTATGTAGTTTTCAATCATTTTATTCGATTCAAGAACATCGTATTTTGAAACGCTAACGTAGGTAAAAAACAATTCAGATAGAGCTTTGTTATCCAGAACTTCTCCAAAAGCGCGATTTCTATCTGATGTAAATAATCTGACATTAAATTGAATCTCCTCTTCATCTTCTTTTGTCTCTTCGTCATCTTCACTTCCTTCTATATAACCTTTTTGAAATTTGTATAAACTCGTAACTACATTTTCTGAAACACCAATCTGATTTGTCTCTAATATTACCCAATTCTGCTTATCTTTTTCATGTAGAGTTTTTAATTGTTCTAATTCTACTGAATAGCCTTTTATAGTAAGATATTTTGCATCAGGAAAAGTATATTTATATTTTTTATAAGCTTTTGTGGTTGTACTATCTGTAACCACTATTAAATTTACATCATCTGTTAATGTACTATCTATATGAGTGATAAGAGTTTCTGTTTTTGAAGCTTGAGAAGGTAAGGTATTGAAAACGTAAGGTGAAGGGTTCTCCATATTAGTAAATGGCAGAAATACTGGTGTTTGTTGTGCCGAAACTTCACTCACAAGGGCATTGATATTTTCTGGGAAAAGCGGGCCAATGATGGCATCTCTATCACTAATTGTGTTTTCTGAAAATATAGAGTCTATAACTCGAGGGTTTCTTTTGGTATCATAAACTTTAAGATCAGTGTAAATTCCTTTAGTCCTAGCTTCTTTTACTGCAAGTTTAATACCCTCGTAGATGTCCAGTGAAATATTTAGAAAATTGTCTTTTAATATAATTTGCTTTTTATCTACACTGTCTCTTTCAAATGCATCTAAACTGAATGGTAGAAAAACAGCAAGTTTTTTTTCATTAAAATTTTGAATCCTATTTTCTAAATTCACAATTTTCCTAGAGGCCGTCCTAGATTCTAATCTTTCGGGGAGCTTAATAATAGTTCCTGCTTTTAAGCCTTCTCTTCTAACAATAGGATTGAGTTTAAAAATAATATCTTCACTAATTTTGAATTCTTTACTCAAGCTGTAAAGTGTCTGCTGTTTAGGCACCTTATAATATTGTAAGTTCATGTCCAGATTTGAGAGTTCAAAATCTTTATATTCTGATTTTTGGGGAATAATTTTAACAAATTGACCGCTTTTTACTTCTATTATGCCTTGATTAAGGCTATCAAAAGTTTTAGTCGTAATTCCATACTTCTGGGCAATATCAGACTTTCTCTCATTGGGTAAGACAATGTGTTTAAATGCAGAGAAATTTGAATTTTTTATACTTTCATTAAAATCTACATTTTGAAATTCTTCTGGCAATTTGTAAGCCGGAATTTTAATAACTTCTCCGGCCTTGAGTTCATTTTCGTAAAGTTGAGGGTTAAACGCTTTTAATTCTGCTATACTGATATTATAATTTCTGGATATACTATATAAAGTCTCCTGAACTTTTACCCTATATCTTATAAAGCCAAAGTTTTTGTTATCAGAATGGGGTATAACAATTTTTTGAGCTGTAACCGATTTTACATTGCGTAAGTCTGGATTATAGCGGTATAATAATTCAAGAGGTATATTATTGGTTCTGGCTATGCTTTGTGGAGTCTCACTGGGTTTAACATCGTAAACTGTATAGTTTTGAGCATTGGCTATAAAACCAAAAAAAAGCCATAACACATAAACACAAAATCTATTCTTAGCCATAACTATTCCCATTCTATTGTTGAAGGTGGTTTTGAACTGATGTCATAAACCACGCGATTAACGCCTTTGACCTGATTGATAATTTTATTGGATACGTTTTGTAAAAATTTATAAGGTAAATCTACCCAATCTGCCGTCATACCATCAGTAGATTCTACGGCACGTAAAGCTACCACTTTTTCATAGGTTCTTTCGTCTCCCATAACTCCAACCGAATGCACAGGTAAAAGCATTGCACCGGCCTGCCAAACTTTATCGTATAAATCCCAATCGCGTAGGGCTTTTATAAAGATATAATCTACTTCCTGCAAAATATTTACCTTTTTTGGCGTTACATCATCTAAGATTCTTATGGCTAAACCCGGCCCGGGAAACGGATGTCTGCCCAATAGCAATGGCGAAATCCCTAACTCCTTCCCTACTCGCCTAACTTCATCTTTAAATAACATCTTTAATGGTTCAACAACTTTAAGCTTCATAAAATCGGGCAAACCACCGACATTATGATGAGACTTAATCGTTACAGATGGCCCATTAACAGACACCGATTCAATAACATCGGGATAAATCGTACCCTGAGCAAGGTAAGTCACATCTTTAATTTGATGAGCTTCGTCGTCAAATACTTCAATAAAGGCGTTACCAATACGTTTACGTTTTATCTCTGGATCTTTTACATCTTTCAGAGCAGACAGAAAACGTTCGGATGCATCTACACCTTTGACGTTAAGACCCATATCTTTATATTGCTCTAAAACATCTTCAAATTCAAATTTTCTCAACAATCCATTATTGACGAAAATACAGTATAAATTCTTACCAATAGCTTTGTGAAGCAATACTGCTGCCACACTAGAATCTACACCCCCACTTAGTCCCAAAACAACCTTTTGATGACCTATAGTTTTTTTAAGATCAGCCACAGTCATATCGACAAATTTGGCTGGTGTCCAATCTTGAGGGACTTGAGCTATTTTGACTAGGAAGTTTTCTAATAAAGCTAATCCATCAGTGGTGTGATAAACTTCAGGATGAAATTGGATGCCATAAGTCTGTTCATCATCAAACTGAAAAGCAGCCATTTCAACATCTTCGGTTGAAGCAATACGATGAACATTTTCAGGTAAGGTCTTAATAGAATCACTATGAGACATCCACACCTGTGAGCCGCTATGTATACCATCAAATAGTGGATTATCTCTTTTAATGTTCTGTAAATGAGCTCGTCCAAACTCTCTGGTGTTCGAAGCCTCTACACTTCCACCATGCTTATGAATGAGATGCTGTGCGCCATAACAAACACCCAAAAGAGGCATTTTCCCTTTAATTTGATTTAAATCCGGAATAGGGGCATCTTGATGTCTTACGGAAGAAGGACTACCAGATAAGATGACCGCTTTAAAATTTGATAAATCTTCGGGGATTTTATTATAAGGCTTTATTTCGCAATAAATGTTGAGTTCTCTGACTCGTCTGGCAATCAACTGCGTGTACTGCGAACCAAAATCTAAAATGAGTATATTTTTTTGCATGAACAAAAGTAAAAATTTGAATCTTAATTGGCTCAAAAATCATTGAAATAAATTGATTTTATCTCCCGTCAAATCAAAAATAAGATTTATATCATTTAAATTAATTTTAAAAGCCATTGTATTGATCATTTTATATTAAAAAAAGGATAAGACCCTTTAAAGCATATAGACCCCACCAATGATATTTTTATATTTACGCAAAAAATGCTCTCAGAAATTTTTAAAGACAATATCAATGAAATTAAGTTTGGCTATTTAAAACGTAAACATGCTAACAAATATTGTAGTTTGGCTAGCGTTTACCAAAACAAACCTCAGATAAGAACTGTTGTCTTAAGAGATATGACTGAAGGATATAATCTCATGTTTTTTACTGATGAAAGGTCAGACAAAGTAAAACAATATCAGGACAATCCCAATGCAGAAGTTTTGTTTTACAACCCGAAAAAACTTTTACAAATTAAAGTAGGTGGAAAAATTAAACGCCTGCAAAATCAAGAGCGCTTAAATCACTATAAACAAAAAATTCAAGGTGCTTCCCAAAAAGACTATTCGACTTTAAAAAAACCCTCAACACCAATAAAAAATCCAGACAATATTGATTATGGTGATGAGTTGAATTTTGCTGTACTTGAATTACAAACCGAATATATTGAAAGCCTTCAGCTTAAGCGACCAAATCATATAAGATGTTTGTTTGAGAGAAAAGACAATTGGAAGGGACAGTTTTTGGTGCCTTAAGCACATATAGCAAATAAATTATTTTTCCATTCAATAGATGCTTTAACGAAGCTTTGTACGGAGTTCGCCATGACGAGTATTATATAACCTTCACAGCGAGATTATTGGGACAGCCAAGAGCTAGTGGCCTACTAATCGTGGCAGTCTTGGTAAATTTAAGTTCGTAATGTTTTTTGAAAGCAAATTGAGTTCCTATTCATAAGATTGCTTCACAACGCTTTTCGCCTGGTTCACAATGACGGTGTTGTTTATCGTTCAGGAGATGGATTCACCACGCTATGGGCGGATTTCGCCATGATGGTAATTATCAAATAGCTAAATATACACTAAGGAATGCGTAAATATTTATGCGTTTGTAAAGAAATTTTCCACTTGGGGTGTTTCATTACGTAATCTACAATAAGTGGCATCATTTTTTCTCTAACACTCCATTCAGGTTGCAAGTATAAAATCGCATTGGTTTCAAGTTTTTCTGCTTGTTGCTCAGCAAACTTAAAATCGTGTTTATTAAAAATAATGACTTTTAACTCATCTGCTCGTTTATAAATTTCTGGCTGAGGCAATTTTATTTTTTTTGGCGACAAACAAATCCAATCCCAAACGCCTGTCATAGGATAAGCACCTGAAGTCTCAATATGAATTGTCAAACCTTTTTGTTTTAAGGCATTTGTGAGTGGATTCATATCCCAGGTTAAGGGTTCACCACCAGTAATGACAATTGTTTCCGAATATTGATGGGCGTCCTTTACTATCTTTTCAATAGCTGTGGGTGGATGGGTTTTGGGGTTCCAACTTTCTTTAACATCGCACCAATGGCAGCCTACATCACAGCCGCCTACTCGGATAAAGTACGCGGCAGTTCCCGTATGATGGCCTTCGCCCTGAATGGTGTAAAACGCCTCCATCAATGGTAAGTATAAACCCTGCTCAACTAACTCTTCTATCGCTTTTGTTTCCATGCGTTGCAAAGGTAAGGAAATTCAATATTCAATTAAGGCATACAAGTTATAATTCAAAAGCCATCTTGAGTTTATTTTGACTTTTTTGTTTAATCTCTTAAATTCATCTATTTTTGAAATCTCAAATACACCTATGAAAGCCTCTGTTATCATCAGCACTTATAATTCACCGGAATGGTTAGAGAAAGTGCTTTGGGGATATTCGGTACAAACATTCACAGATTTCGAAATAGTTATTGCAGATGATGGCTCGACGTCTTCAACTTCGGAGGTGCTCCAAACAATATTACAAAACACAAATCTTAAAATAAATCACATCTGGCATAGAGATGAAGGTTTTCAAAAAACAAGAATTCTCAATAAGGCGGTATTGGCAACCAAAACAGATTATATCATATTTACCGATGGAGACTGCATTCCAAGAAAAGATTTTGTCAAAGCACATATATCTCATCGCGAAGACAATACTTTTTTATCTGGTGGCCATTTTCCATTAAGTATGAAAATCTCACATTTAATTCGTAAGGATGATGTGTTAGCTCAACGTTGCTTTGATCTTAATTGGCTGAAAAAAAAAGGATTAAAATCGAGCTTTAAAAACATAAAATTGACCAAAAAACAAGCTTTGTCTGAATTTATGAATGCTATAACTCCAACCAAATCAACATGGAATGGTGGAAATGCTTCAGCATGGAAAAAAGATATTTTGGCATTAAACGGGTTTGATGAACGCATGCAATATGGCGGAGAAGACAGGGAATTTGGAGAACGACTTATCAATTTTGGTATCAAACCTAAACGTGTAAGATATTTTGCTATTATTGTTCATCTAGACCATGAAAGAGGATACGTTAATGAAGAAGCTTGGAAAAAAAATAATGCAATTAGACTGGAAACAAAATCTACACAAAAAACTAAAACAGAATTCGGACTTAATTTACATATGCCTTCAAAAAACTACTGAGTTTTTCTTTAATCAATTCAGGTTTTAGTTTATTGTAAAATTTTTCAACATTTTTCTTGATGTATTTAGCTTCATTTTTAATGTATAAGTCATTTTGATAATCGCTTAAATGCACAGAATCATTAGGGTGATTTATTTCAAAACTATTCCAGCCTTCCTTAATAATCCAGGGTGAAAAAATTGAAAAACTTGGCACATCAAGAGCTTTAGCAATATTTATGGCACCACCTTCATTTCCAACAATGGCTGAGCATTGCTGACAAATACTCATAAAATCTCGTAACCCTTTCATTTCAATATCAGTAATAATCGTATGCTGTGTTTTTGAATCGCAATAATTGATCAGTTCGTCTATTTCAGATTGTTGAGATGGCATAAAATTTAATATTAATCTTGATTGACTTATAGCTGAAATATAATCTAATAATTCAGCCATAAATTCAAGCGGATAAGTCTTGGTTTTATTACTGCCCAATGCACTAATCATGATACAATGTTCACCTTTTAAGTCATAATTATTTAATTTTGATTTAGCCCCTTCTATTTCACTATTTGTCAGGTAAATTTTAGGTTTATTCTTATGAATAATAACATCAGGCATGAGCTTCAAAAGTCGTAACCTATTTTCTATTGCTGTACCGGCTTCAGTATCTGAAGTGTTATTGATTTTAACAGTTCTGGTGTAATAAAATTTACTGTATAATTTTTTAAACCCGTAGCGATGATCGGCTTTCGAAAATCTGCTTATCAACAAACTTTCTAGCTTGGCATAGGCATCAAAAACATGAGTGTAGTTTTGTCTAGCGATCTGTTTTAAAAACTTATAAAACCTGATTTTACTTTTCTGGTATTCACTTTCAAAAATTATAATTTTATCCACACAAGGATGATTTTCAACTACCGGTAAAGTAAAACGGTTAATCAAATAATGTATCTCAGCTCCAGGAAAATTCAGTTTAAGATTTTCACAAATCAAACTGCTCGTGAGCACATCACCTATCATTTTTTGCTGAATGACGAGTATTTTTAAAGCCTCCCCAACCCCTCCGAAGGAGGGGCTATGAGCCTCCCCATCCCCTCCTTGGGAGGGGCTTTTGCTTTGTATGTGTTTATCTTTTTTTTTCATACTCAATTAAATTATCATCCCTTTTTTTCCTGAAAGCTAATGGAGAAAAAGTTCAAATTCCTATCCTTTGGGGAAGTTAGGTGGACTTACACCGCTACATCATAAGTCCTCAACGCATCATTTAGAGATGTCTTTTTGTTGGTGCTTGCTTTGCGTTTTCCGATAATTAAAGCACATGGAACGTTATAATCTCCTGCAGGAAATGTTTTGGTATAACTACCAGGTATGACAACTGAACGTGCCGGAACAAGACCTTTCATTTCTTTTGGTGTTTCTCCAGTAACGTCAATAATTTTAGTTGAAGCAGTTAAAACCACATTAGCGCTTAAAACGGCTTCTTTTTCTACTCTCACACCTTCTACAACAATACTCCTTGAACCAAGAAAGGCATTATCTTCCACGATAACAGGTGCGGCTTGTAAAGGTTCTAAAACACCACCTATACCAACTCCCCCGGAAAGGTGTACATTCTCTCCAATTTGTGCACAGCTGCCTACGGTTGCCCACGTATCGACCATAGTTCCTGCATCTACATAAGCTCCAATATTAACGTAGCTCGGCATCATGATGACCCCTGATGAAATATAGGCGCCATATCGTGCAACTGCGTTTGGTACCACACGAATATCTCTTGCTTTATAATTGGTTTTTAGAGGAATTTTGTCGTGGTATTCAAATATACCAGCTTCCAGAGTTTCCATTTTTTGAATAGGAAAATACAAAACCACCGCTTTTTTAACCCATTCATTGACTTGCCAGCCTTCTGAAGTGGGTTCAGCACAACGGAGGTTGCCTTGGTCTAAAAGTTCAATCACTTCTCTTATAGCTTTTATAGTGCTTTCGTCTTTAAGCAATTCTCTATTGTCCCAAGCCTTGGATATAATATCTTGTAGTTGATTCATAAATATTTTTTTGTCAAAGATAAGGTTTTGGTTTTGGAGTTATCAAAACATGTTGTGCTATATTTGTCTTAAAAATAATATTGAATATGCCTCAAGCTATGGCTTTAGATTTCGGAATAAAACGTACCGGCGTTGCTGTGACCGATGATTTAAAGATGATTGCTTCTGGATTGAAAACTGTCGAAACTAAAAATCTAATGCCATTTTTAAAGTCTTATTGTGCACAATTTGAAGTAGATGAATTGGTCATTGGTCAACCCAAACACATCGATGGTCAGTTGATGGCTTTAGAACGAAATATCCTTTGGTTAATTGAAGATATTAAAAAAGAATTTCCACAATTAAAAATCGTAAGGATTGACGAGAGGTATTCTTCAAAAATGGCCTCACAAGCTATCTCTCAAAGCCGCCTGAGTAAAAAGAGAAGACAAAATAAAGGGCTGATAGATGAAGTAAGCGCTACCTTGATTCTTCAGGATTATCTTAATTGAAAAGTTACTATTTAATGGTTTCTAGTTACTAGTTTTAAAGTTTAAAAGTTGAAAGTGAAAAGTCTCGGGTTTCAGGCGCTGCCCTGAGCACAGCCGAAGGGTTCCAAGCGCTGCCCTGAGCACAGCCGAAGGGTTTCAAATTAAAAATTCCAGATTCCAGATTCCAAATTCCAAGCGTTGCCCTGAGCACAGCCGAAGGGTTACAAATTCCAGATTTTAGATTTCAGATTTCAAATTTCAGATTTCAGGCGCTGCCCTGAGCACAGCCGAAGGGTTCCAGATTCTTTATATTTATAGGCAATACTAATTACGCATTACTACTTTAATAAACTTTCATATAACAAACCTATTAAAATACTAATAAACAACATGTTATATCAACTGGAATATGGTCAACGACGATTCAAGGACTACCCTCTACCAACTTTCATATAGCAAACTGCTTAAAACACAAATAAACGACATGTTATATCAACTGGAATATGGTCAGCGACGATTCAAGGACTACCCTCTATCAACTACCCTCTAATAGCTAAAGGCTAATAGCTAAAGGCTAATAACTAAAAGTTTGAGCACAACGAAAATACCGCTTATGCGGGGCTAAAGACTCAAAGAGTTCAGTCGCTGGTTGCAGGTCATTTATTCAATACTAATTACTTATTTTCCGTTAAACTCATAACCCCATAAACTTATAAACTTATTCATCAGTCGCCGTTTCAAAACTTGTTTTACTTTGTACTCATTAGATATAATTCAAAATT
>Ga0102940_1000433_pt1 | contig 28900 bp, 23 predicted proteins | sample SalPonR2_C_D1_MG_FD_78215 | JGI IMG/M metagenome (GOLD analysis project Ga0102940, IMG submission 78215) | Salt pond soil microbial communities from South San Francisco under conditions of wetland restoration - Salt Pond MetaG R2_C_D1_MG | ecosystem: Environmental > Aquatic > Marine > Intertidal... | reverse complement strand
TCCGGTATCTGTTGGTCCATGCCGCCGGCGGGATGGTCCTGCTGGCAGGCATTGTGCTGCTGTACCATGCCACCGGGGACCTGGGGTTCCATCAGCTGGATGTCACCCGGCCCACCCTGCCGATCTATCTGATCCTGATCGGGTTTATCCTGAATGCGGCGGTGCCGCCCCTGCATGCCTGGCTGCCGGATGCATACGGCGAGGCCACGGTGAGCGGGGCCGTGTTCATGTGCGCCTTTACCACAAAAACCGCTGTGTATGCGCTGGCCCGGGGTTTTGCCGGCATGGAGATCCTGATCCCTTTGGGCGTGGTCATGGCCCTGTACGGTGTGGTGTATGCGGTGCTGGAAAACGATGCCAGACGGCTTCTGGCCTACCATATCATCAGCCAGGTGGGGTATATGGTGGCCGGGGTGGGGATCGGCACGGAACTGGCCATCAACGGGGCCTGCGCCCATGCCTTTGCCCACATCCTCTACAAGGGCCTGTTGTTCATGGGTGTCGGATCAGTGCTGTACATGACCGGCAAAAGCCGGTTCACGGACTTAGGGGGCCTTTACAGCAGAATGCCCCGGGCCTTTGTGTTCACCCTGATCGGCGGGCTGTCCATTTCCGCTTTCCCGTTGTTTTCCGGGTTTGTGAGCAAATCCATGATCGTGGCGGCCGGATTTGACGACCATCTCTACTGGGCCGCATTTCTGCTCACCCTGGCCTCGGCCGGCACCTTTCTGCACACCGGCCTCAAGGTCCCCTATTTCATCTGGTTCGGCAAAAACAACTGCACCAAAGATACCTGGAAAAAGGCGGAAGATCCGCCTGTGCATATGCAGCTGGCCATGGGCATCGCTGCGTTTTTATGTATCTTCATCGGGGTGTACACCCCGTATCTGTATGACATGCTGCCCTATGCCGCCGTTTACAAGCCCTACACCGCCTACCATGTGACAGAATCGCTGCAGATTCTGCTGTTCACGGCCCTGGGATTTTTTGTTTTTCTCAAGAAACTGACACCCAAACCGGTCATCAGTCTGGACTTGGACTGGTTCTACCGGATGGGCGGGCGGGTGTTCCTGCTGGGGGCCCAGAAAGGCATGGATTATTTGAGCGCCCGGGCGCATATATATCTGGGGCAAGCGCTTCCCCGACGTCTCAACACATTTTACCAGTCCGGCCCGGCCCGGTTGAGCCTGCTGCTGATCCGGCCCCTGTGGTATCTGACAGGGGTGCCGGTCAAGGGGCCGGGTGGGGTGGAAAAACGGTTTACAGATACCTTCAACCGGTCTTTGTTCAGCATTGGATCCGTGGCTGTCTTTACCATTATCATGCTGATGGTGCTGCTTTTCTTTGTCACCTGAAATGCCGGACCCCCGATCTGTGCACCAGAACAATTTCTGATGAAAACAGATCAGTGGCCTACCATCTCATAGCCTTCGGACCGGTATCCTTTGATTTTCCGCACGTGAAATGACAAAATCCGGCTCTGGTAATTTTCAACATATTGTTTGAGTTTCTTTTTGGCCCTGCGGAACTCAGGGCTCTGGAGAGAAGGAATGAGGGCACTGACATTGTTCACTCTGCCTTCACAGACCGTGTGCGGCTCATCTCCGATCAACACTTCCCATTCGCCGGCAAGATGGACCCCTATCTCTTCCAGCAGCGGATAAAATTCATGGGTGACAAACTGTTCATAGCTCTTGTAATCACCGGGTTTCAGGGTGATGACATCCCACATCTGGTTGAACTTTATGGTGTCCTGGGCAATGCTCATGGAGTAGCTGCCGCGCTTTGGAATGGGTATCTGGACTTTTGTTTTGTAATGTTTAATAAAATTAAGCAGTTCCGATTTCAACTGCCGATATGCATCGGTTTTAAAGGCAGCCTCCAGCTGATCCAAATCGCTGCTGACCGTTTCCAAGATCACTTCACTGTAGGAACCTACCAGCACAGACCAGCCCGCCACGGTATGCAGTCCCAGCCGGTTGACCCCGGGAATGAATTTCTTGATGATGAAGCTGGCGTAGTCATCTTTTTTGGCAGGGTTGATGGTCCAGTAGTGCATCAATTTTACGGCCATGGCTGTCCTCCTTGTCCAGCTTTCATGAAAATGCATGGTACATTGCTGTCATCTGACATAATAAAGCATTCACAATTTAGAGGTAAATGAGGCAGCCGGATTTGTCAACCAAAATATCACATCACCACGGCTACATCGTTTCTGCGAATTTCACCCACCTGACCAATGTTTGCTATAATCATAGCATTGATAAAATATTTGTGGTATGCAGTATCTGATAAAACAGGGTATTTTTGCAATGGGTATTTATATTTTTCATCAGATATTGTAATATCCACAATTTAAAAAAGAAACGCCACTTGCACCAGACAGACAAGCTAAGGAGGGAGACAGAATGGAAGAGCGTTTGCGTGAGATACTTTCACCCTATGAAGGAAAACGGGATGCCCTTATCCCGATACTGCAGAAAGTACAGGAGGAGATAGGATACCTGCCGGCAGAAGCCATGCAGGAAATCGCCACAACAACCGGATTACCGCAAAGCCGGGTATATGCGGTTGCCACGTTTTATGCGCAATTCTATTTCACCAGGCGCGGCCGACATCAAACCAAGATCTGCGCCGGAACAGCCTGTCATGTCAAGGGTGCGGCCCGGATCATGGATACCTTTGAACGGGAACTCGGCATTGCGTGCGGAGAAACTTCCGAAGACTATGAACACAGCCTGGAAACCGTCGCCTGTGTCGGATCATGCGCCCTGGCCCCGGTGGTGGTCGTTGACGAAGATGTCCATGGACAGGTGGATTCATCAAAGATGTCAAAGATATTCGACTACTTCAAAGAAAACGAGAAGGAGGATTGATTTGGGAAAGATAACATCACCATCTCAGATGGCCAACATAAAGGAACAATGCCAGGCAGCCCTGGCCCGGCAAAAGGTCCGTTTTCTTGTCTGCGCAGGTACGGGATGTGTGGCAGGCGGTTCTCTGGATGTTTATGACGAGTTCAAGCGGCTCATCGAAGAAAAAGGCATCTCCGTGGATGTGGAACTGCTCTATGAGGGCCAGGAAAGCAAGGCCGGAATCGGCATCGGCGGCTGTCACGGCTTTTGCCAGATGGGCCCCCTGGTCCGGGTGGAACCCAAAGAAACCTTTTATACAAAAGTCAAAGTCGCGGATGTCGAAGAGATCGTCACAACCACACTGGACCAGGATTCGGTGGTGGAACGCCTGCTGTATCAGAATCCCGACGGTTCCCGGTCCGTGACCGAGCATGATGTGCCGTTCTACAAGACCCAGCAGCGCATTGTGCTTGGCAAATGCGGGACGATCAATCCCGAGGATATCCGTGAATACTTTGCAGCGGAAGGATATCAGGCCCTGGCCCGGATACTTGACAACATGTCCCGGGAACAGGTCATCGATGTTGTGACCCAGTCCGGTTTGCGGGGACGGGGTGGCGCCGGTTTTCCCGCCGGCAGAAAATGGCAGGGCTGCCTCCAGGCTACGGGAAGTCCCAAATATATCGTGTGTAACGGTGACGAAGGAGACCCTGGCGCTTTCATGGACCGGTCCGTGTTGGAAGGAGACCCGTTTGCGGTCATTGAGGGCATGACCATCGCCGGTTACAGCGTCGGTGCCAACTATGGATATATCTATGTACGGGCGGAATACCCTCTGGCGGTCCAGCGTCTGCTCAAGGCCATCGAACAGGCCAAAAGCCATCAACTGCTGGGTGATAACATCATGGGAACGGGATTTGATTTTGATCTGAAAATCTTCCAGGGGGCCGGCGCATTTGTGTGCGGTGAATCCACGGCCCTCACCCTGTCCATCGAAGGCAAACGGGGAATGCCCCGGGTGGCGCCCAGGCCCAGAACCACTGAAATCGGGTTGTGGGACAAGCCCACCATTCTTAACAACGTGAAATCATTTGCCTATGTTCCTGATATCATTCGAAAAGGAGCTGAATGGTTCAAGAATATCGGGACGGAATCCAGCTCCGGTACGGCCGTATTCGCCCTGACCGGCAACATCACCAACAGTGGATTGATTGAAGTCCCCATGGGAACGACCTTTCGTGAAATCATATTCGAGCTGGGCGGCGGCATCCCGGACGGCCACAAATTCAAAGCCGTCCAGACCGGGGGGCCTTCGGGTGGATGCCTGCCTGAATCCCTGCTGGACCTTCCCATCGATTTCGATTCTCTGGATGAAGCCGGGGCCATCATGGGTTCCGGCGGCATGGTCATCATGGATGAACGGACCTGCCTGGTGGATGTGGCCCGGTATTTTTTGGATTTCACGGTTGACGAGTCCTGCGGCCAGTGTGTCCCCTGTCGGCTGGGCACCAAACAGCTGCTGGAGATCCTGGAGGATATCTGCGCCGGCAAGGGAAGAAAAGAAGATCTGGAACTTCTGTATGAATTGAGCCATGCGGTCCATGCCGGTTCCATCTGCGGCCTGGGACAGACGGCCGCCAATCCGGTGCTGACCACCCTGCGGTATTTCAAAGAGGAATATGAAGCCCATATTTTGGACAAATGCTGCCCGGCCAAAGTGTGCAAGGCATTGATATCCTTTGTCATCAGTGAAGACAGGTGCAAAGGGTGCGGTTTGTGTGCCAAAAACTGTCCGGTGAATGCTATCTCCGGTGAAAAGAAGCAGGTGCATGTCATCGACCAGTCCCTGTGCATACAGTGCGGGGTGTGCATGGAAAAATGTCCGAAAAAATTCAGGGCAGTGGATTGTGTGTCACCCCGGATAAACGCAACGGTACCTGAAACAATGGAAGCCCCATAAAACTGACAAAACCCCTTATTGCGCCGGAACCGGATGGCTGTTTCATCCGGTTCCGGCGCTGCTTTTTCTGTGGCGCTGGCAGTGTTTCATATCAGTGACGGTTTTCCGGCACATTCAGGGGTAAGGCATCATGCAGCCGGTTCAATATTGATGGCGCATACCTTGAGTTCGGGAATTTTGGCAGTCGGGTCCAGTTTGGCATTGGTCAGCTTATTGGCTGCTGCCTGGGCATAATGGAAGGGTATAAAAATGGTTCCCTCCACTGCCTTGGGGGAAACCTGCAATTTGGCACTGATTTTTCCACGCCGGGAGGACACATGGACAAGCGCCCCCGTATCCAGACCCATTTTTTTGGCATCTGTCTTTGAAATTTCCACAAAACATTCCGGAGACATCTGGTTCAAACCCTCTGTGCGCATGGTCATGGTTCGGGTATGGTAGTGGTAGAGCACCCGTCCTGTGGTCAAAACAAAAGGATAATCATCACTGACCTGTTCTGCCGGGGGCTGGTTTTCAATGGCATGGAAAAGCCCTTTTCCCCTGGTGAACTGGGTGGTATGCAGAATCGGAGTGCCGGGATGGCTTTCATCCGGGCAGGGCCAGTGAAGACCCTTCTCGTCAATGCGCTCCCAGGTGATGCCCCGGTAGGACGGGGTAACCGCACAGATCTCCTTGAAAACTTCATGGCTGTTTTCATACTGCATCTCATATCCCATGCGCCGGGCGATGTCACAGATGATGTCCCAGTCCGGGCGGGCGCCTTCCGGCCCGTTTACCGCCTTTCTCACCCGCTGGACCCTGCGCTCGGTATTGGAAAAAGTGCCGTCTTTTTCCGCCCAGCACAGGGAGGGCAGCACCACATCAGCCATGGCAGTGGTTTCTGTTTGAAAAATATCCTGAACCACCAGAAATTCCAGATTGGCCAGGGCTTTTTCCGCATGGTTGAGATCCGGATCCGATACCATGGGGTTTTCCCCTATGATATACATGGATTTGAATTCACCGGCATACGCTTTTTCAATCATTTCCGTCACGGGCAGGCCTGGTTTGGCCGGCATGCCGGTCACGTTCCAGGCTTTCTCATAGTTTTGTCTGGCCTCGTCACTGGAGACGGCCTGGTAAGCGGTGAACACATTGGGAAGCCCGCCCATGTCACATGCGCCCTGAACATTGTTCTGGCCCCGCAGGGGATTTACCCCGCCGCCGGGTTTGCCTAAGTGCCCGCAGAGCATGGACAGATTGGCCAGGGACTTGACATTGTCGGTGCCGCTGGTGTGCTGGGTGATGCCCATGCAGTAGCAGATGGCAGCTGCAGGGGCCTTGGCAAATGCCCTGGCAAGGGCAATGATATCGTCTGCGGCAATGCCGGTAATATCAGCCACATGCTCAGGCGTATAGGAGGCCACCACCTCTTTTAACGCGTCAAAGTTTTCCGTTCGCGCTTCAATAAATGTCTTGTCATGGAGATCTTCTTTGATGATCACATGCATCAGCCCGTTTATCCAGGCGATATCACTACCGGGATTGGGCCGCAGCCATTTTTCTGCAAGATCCACCAGCTTGATCCGCCTGGGATCCACCACATAAATTTTTTTGCCTTTCAGGGCCGCCCTTTTTATAAAAGTGGATAAAACCGGGTGGTTTTCCGTGGTATTGGACCCGGTTACCAGGATCAGGTCCGAAGTTTCCAGATCTGCCATGGTGTTTGTCATGGCACCGCTTCCAAATGCTGCAGCCAGACCGGCTACGGTGGAGCTGTGTCACAGTCGTGCACAATGGTCGATATTGTTTGTCTTGAGCACCGCCCGGGAGAATTTCTGGGCAATATAGTTGTCTTCGTTGGTGGTCCGGGCGGATGTGAGCACCCCCATGGTTTCGGACCCGTGCCGGTTCCGAATCCCGGCAAATTTTTCCGCCACCAGGTCCAGTGCCTCGTCCCAGGAAGCCGGCACCTGTTTGCCGTCTTTTTTGATCAACGGTGTGGTCAACCGGTCCGGCGAACCGACAAAATCATATCCATACCTGCCCTTCACGCACAACCTGCCCAGATTGGGTTCGGCATCTTCCACACCGGTAATTTTCATGATGGTATTGTCCTGGACATGGAGCAACTGTTGACACCCCACACCACAATACGGACAGGTGGTTCTGACTTTTTCGGTCTCCCATGGCCGTCCTTTTCCCGAGTTTTTCTTTTCCACAAGGGCACCCACCGGGCAGACCTGGACACATTCCCCGCAGAATACGCAGCTGGAATGCATCAGGGTGGTGCCGGTTCCGGCAATGATTTTGCCGCTGTTGCCCCGGAAACCAAAATCAATGGCCTGGTTCACCTGCACCTCATTACAGGCGGCGACACACCTGCCGCAGAGGATACAGCGGGACATATCCCGGACAATAAACGGATTGTCATCCTCCACCGGCAGGACCAGCGGTTCTCTGTGCCGGCCGCTGACCCGGCCTTTGACCTGATACCGGTAGGCCAGGGCCTGGAGCTCACAATCGCCCCATACCGGGCAGAGTTCCTCTTTTTGGTCATTTTCCATGGCAGCGATCTGAAAATCGGTCCAGGATTCATCTGCTGCAGATCCGATATCACAATTGTGGTTGCCGGAATCCAGCATCAGGCCTATATAAATTTTGCGGTATTCCACAATCTGGGGGGATTCGGTGTGAATCACCATACCGTTTTTCGCCGGCGTGCTGCAGGAGGATACCAGTTTTTTCCCCCAGGATTCTTCGATCTCCACAATGCACACCCGGCATGCCCCTGTCGCCCGTGTGCCTTTCAAATGACACAGGTTGGGAATATCTATGCTGTTTTGCTGTGCTATTTCCAGGATGGTCTGGCCGGGGTCGAAATTATAGGCGTGACCATTGATTGTGATAGTGTTCTGATCCATGGTGATTCCTTCCTTATTATTCCGTTCTGATCATCCTGCGTTTTACGCAAATAAACTCAACCGCATGTACCATAAGTCCCTGCCTGTGTCAACACAAACAGCTGGTTTTAAACCCTTTGTCAGGCGTTGATTCCTGTGTACGGAATATGTTGTATGACTATCAGTACCCTTTGTTCTGAACGACAGGTACCACCGCCACACATGGCACCGTTTCTTGTGAATGCAAACCGCAAATTGCCGAAAAACGGGGAGATGGTTGACTTTTAGCCGTACAGATGGGTATAGAGTAGCAGAACCAGACAATTGCTGACCAAAAGGATACGGCATGATTCCATTTGACCAGAAATGCGGCATAGCGCTGTTTGCAATATTGAAAGTAACACCGAACTATCTGATTTTAAGCCACCCCCATTCAGATCATGCCACAGGGCTTCCCGGCCTGATGGACCGCTTTCCGAATGCCGAGGTACTGGCAGGGAAAGGCGCCAGGGAATTTGTCACCCACCCCAAGGCCGGACCCTTGTGATGGGAAAAAACCAGAAAAACTTTGCTGAACAAATCCGGCCGCTGCGGGATGAAATCGACCGTATTGATTCAGATATTCTCTCGCTGCTTGCCAGGCGCCAGGAACAGGTGAAAAAGGTCGTGGCCCTGAAAAAGGCCTGCGATGTCCCGGTCTTTCATCCTGCCAGAGAAGAGGATCTGATTTCACGCCTCAGAACCCGGGCAAAAGAAATGAAACTGGACCCGGATGTCATTGAAGACCTTTTCCGGGTGATCCTGCGCCACTCCCGGGTCAACCAGGCCTCTGACATGCGGGGCAAAGGTATCCGTCCCGGTGCCAAGGTCTTGGTCATCGGCGGTGCCGGACAGATGGGGGCCATGTTTGCTGTTTTGTTTGAAAAATCCGGGTATCAGGTCCGTATTCTTGGGGAATCCGACTGGGAAAACGCCCCTAACCTGTGCGTGGATATAGATCTGTGCCTGGTGTCTGTGCCCATTGAAAAAACCGGTGACGTGATTGAAAAGATATCCCCGCATCTGCCCGAAAACGTCCTGCTGGCTGATCTGACATCCGTAAAAAAAGGACCGGTTGCGGCCATGTGCCGGTATCACAAAGGACCTGTGCTGGGAATCCATCCTTTGTTCGGCCCCACCACCACCTCCCTTGACAAGCAGATCATCGTGGTCACCCCGATGCGTGATCCAGAGGCCGCCCACTGGCTGGTGGAACAGCTGGGTCTGTGGGGGGCGGTCCTGGTGCAGTCCACGCCCCAAGAACATGATGAGATCATGGAAATCGTCCAGGCCCTGCGCCATTTTGCCACCTTCTGCTTCGGCAGGTTTCTGTTTGAACGCCGGGTGCATATCCAGCGGACCCTGGAGTTTTCCAGCCCCATCTACCGGCTGGAACTGGGCATGGTGGGCCGGCTGTTTGCCCAGGACGCAGGTCTCTATGCCCAGATCATATTTGCCACAAAAGAGCGGCGGGACCTTTTAAAAGAATTTATCACCTCTTTGGGCCAGCATCTGGACATGCTGGAAAACAACGATACCCGGGCGTTCATCCACCATTTCCATGAAATTGCCGAGTGGTTCGGCCCCTTCTCTGACCAGGCACTGCGGGAATCCACCTTTCTCATCGAACGGCTCATCGAACGGTTCTAAAGAAGCGCTCAATCTGCATTGATATATCAATAATTGGTCAGCTTTATCTCAATGCGCCGGTTTTTACGGTATGCCGCTTTTGTATCTGCCGGATCAATGGGATGGTATTTGCTGAACCCGGCCGCAGCCATGCGTTTTTCCGGAATTCCCCGGCTGCTCAAATACCGGACCACGGACAGGGCCCGGGCAGTTGACAATTCCCAGTTGGAAGCAAAAAATGCATTATTGATGGGCACTTTGTCACTGTGGCCGTCAATGCGCAGAATCCAGTTGATATCATCAGGGATTTTTTTTGCCACCAGAATAAGGGTTTCAGCCAGCGCTGCCAGGTGCGCTTTACCGGCATCCCCCAGGGTGGCTGAACCGGATGCAAACAACAGCTCCGCCTGGAACACAAACCGGTCACCCCGGATAACAATGGCCGGGTTGTCCCCCAGGATCTGTTTGAGCCTGCCGAAAAATTCCGACCGGTACCGGGTCAGCTCATGCACTTTTCTGGCCAGGGCGATATTCAGCTGTTTGCCCAGATCGGCAATTTTTTCATCCTTTTTTTCACCCGCTTCTTTGGCCTGTGCCAAAGCAGTTTTGATGACATCCAGCTGGTCCCGGAGCCGGGAAATCTGATCAGTGAGCAGTGCCACTTCGGCCCGGGCGGAAGCGGACAGCTGCTGCTCTTTTTCAATGGCCTGTTTCTGTGATGCCAGCACGGCTGACAGGGCCTGGATACGGATATCCTGCTCTTCGATTTTTTCCTGGGCCAGCAGGGTTGTTTCGGTTTTATCAGCCAGGCGCGCTGCCAGGCGTTTGGACCGATCCCGCAGCACAGACACTTCCCGGTCCCTGGCGGCCAGATTGGCCGCCAAATCCCCCACCTCCTGTTCCAGTTTGTCTCTGACCTGGCGCAGTGCGGTAATATCTTCATTCAGGCTGGCAATGGTGAGCATCTGCTGTTTGATTTTGGCCCGGTCCTGTTCTGATTGTGCCGAATAATCCGCCACCTGGGACATGAGGATCTCTTTGTCTTCAGAGAGTCCAATGATGGTATCAGACAGCCGGGACACCTGTGCCGTCAGCCTGGTGGATTTTTCCTTTTCCAATCCCAGCATCTCCGCCAGTTCATTCACCTGGGTGTGCAGCCGGGCCAGTTCATTTTTCTGGCCGTAAAGCACCTCACTGAGCAGAAACTGGGCCACAACAAATATCATCAGCACAAAAATCACCACCATCAACAGGGCTGACAGGACATCCACATATCCGGGCCAGGCTGTTATGGGGCTTGCGGTTCGCCGCGCTCTGGATAGCATGCTGTCTCCTGTCAGGTTCCGTGGTCGGAAGATGAATCCGGCGTTTTTTTCTGCTGCTGTTTGAGCAGCACCGACATGGCCTGGTTGTTTTTGTGCATCTGGTTGACCAGCACCCGCAGGTTGTTGTCTATGCCCCGGAGCAGTTCCGCAGATGCGGCCGGACCTTCATCAGGAATCTCATCTGTATCCACCAGCCGGGTAACCCCGGAAAGCCACTCTTCCATCTCATTGAAAAACCGGTTCTGGGCATGTCCGGCCTGGATATCGATAAATCCCAGGACAAGGCTTCCCCCCAGACCGAACAGGGAAGAAGAAAACGCCGTACCCATTCCCTGAAGCGGGTCCTGCAGCCCCTGCTTCAGCCGTTCGAACAGATTCACAAAATCTCCGGAACCCACCTCCAGACCGCCGATCACCTGACCAACGGTACCAATGGTCTGCAAAAGTCCCCAAAAGGTCCCCAGAAGCCCTAAGAATACCAGCAGCCCGATCATATATTTGGAAATTTCCCTGGCCTCATCCAGGTGTCCCCGGATGCCGTCCAGCACCGTGCTCATGGAACCGGCTGACAGCCGGAACCGGTCCCGGTGGATCTCTTCCAGGTGTTTGGCCAGAGGAGACAGCAGGGTGGGCGGTTCAACAGTGGACAGGCCAGGGTCTCCGGTGCGGAATTTTTTGATCCACTTTATTTCCGGTTCCAGGCGCAGGATCTGGAACACATTGATGGCAATGCCCACGCACAGGGCTGCCAGTATCAGCAGGTTGAATCCCCAGTTGGCCATAAAGGCCGCCTTGAGAGGTACTATCAGCAACAGGCAGACCCCGGTCACCACCAGCAGATAGATAAAGGTGAGAAACAGGTAATGCCGTGGATTTGTCATAAAACGCCTCCTTAAGATACCCGAAAACGTTCAGGGCATCTGATAGAATCTGTTCATCAGGTTATGTGGATGTAGTCTGGCATTTGTATGCAAATGACACGGTATTGTCAAGATGTGAGATACAAATCACACAGAACCCTTCATGTGTGTTTTCCATATGCTTTGAGTTTTTTTAACAGGGTTTTGCGGGTGATACCCAGCCGCCGGGCAGTTTCACTTTTATTGCCGGCGGCTGCGGCCAGGGTGGACAAAACAGCTTCTTTTTCAATGCTGGACAGGGGGATGTTTTCCAGGCTGCAATCCGGGGAAGACAAGGCGGTATCCTGTGCTGCATCCCTGCCGGCAAAGGTCAGGTCGGTCCGGGTAATATAATCGGTTCGGGCCAGGACCACCGCCCTTTCCATCGCGTTCATCAGTTCCCTGACATTCCCCGGCCAGGCATGCCGGATCATGGCATCCATGGCATCCGGTGCAAACCCTTTGATATCCCGGCGGTTTTTTTCGGAAAAATGCGCCAGAAAATGCAGCGCCAGTTCCGGAATATCCTCGGGCCGGTGCCGCAAAGGCGGGATATCCAGGCTGACCACATTCAAGCGGAAAAACAGGTCCTGCCGGAATTCCCCTTTTTCCGCCATGATCTTCAAATCCCGGTTGGTGGCGGCAATCACCCGCACATCCACCTGGATGGTTTCATCACTTCCCACAGGGGTGATCTCTTTTTCCTGGAGCACCCGCAACAGTTTGGCCTGCATGGCCAGGCTCATCTCCCCGATTTCATCCAAAAGGATGCTGCCTTTGTCCGCCTGGAGAAATTTTCCTTTGCGCTTTGTATCCGCACCGGTGAAAGCGCCCCTGGCATGGCCGAACAGTTCCGACTCCAAAAGGGTCTGGGTGATGGCTGCACAGTTGATGCGCACAAACGGGCCATTCCTTCTGGGGCTGTTGTCATGCAGGGCTGCGGAAACAAGCTCTTTTCCCGTACCTGATTCACCGGTCACCAGCACATTGGCATCTGTGGGCGCCACCATATAAAGGGTGTCCAGGAGCACGGCCATGGCCTTACTTTTTCCCATGATATTGTGGTGAAAGGTGGTGGATTTAAGCCGCTCTTTCAAATTTTTGTTTTCAGACTGCAAAAAAATCCGTTCCAGCACCCGCTCGATGGTCAATTTGAGTTTGTCAAAGTCCAGCGGCTTGGTCAAATAATCATAGGCACCAATCTTCAGGGCCTCTACAGCTGTATCCACCGATGAATAGGCTGTCATCATGATCACCGGCAAAGATGGATTGAATTCACAGATCTTTGCCAGCGCTTCCATGCCTGACATGCGTTTCATCTTCATGTCCAGCAGCACCATGTCAAAGCTGTGGGATGTGACTTTTTCCACACCGGTATCCCCGTCATCAGCCAGGTGCACCGCATATCCCCAGTCCGTTATCAGGGTTTTGAGCATCCGTGCATGGGCCGGGTCATCATCAACCACCAGTATATCATGTTTCATGGATGTCATCCTTTTGGGAATCGAAAAGCCGGATAAAGAACGTGGTCCCCTCATCTTTGACACTTTGAACCCGGATCTGCCCCCCCAGCTTTTCCACCAGCCGGTGCACAATGGAAAGACCCAGACCGGTGCCGTCAGGCCGGGTGGTAAAATAGGGATCAAAGATATCAGACAAAACCGCCTCATCCATGCCGCAGCCATCATCTGTCACCCGGATTTCAAGGCCCTGGCCCGGCGAGATATCTATCACCGTCACTGTCAGGGTGCCACCGATATCCATGGCCGCAAGACTGTTCATATACAAGTTGAGCAGAATCTGGTTCATGCGGTCCGGATCCGTGGTAAACCAGGACCGGGCAGATTGGATATCCACCTGGGCGGTGATGGATTTTTTATCCAGATCCTGGGCCATCAGTTTCACAGAATGGGCGATCATTTCCCGGATATCAACCTGTTTTTTTTCCACGGCCATGGGCTTGGCAAATTCCAGCAGCTGGGTGATGGACCGGTTGATACGTTCCACCTCCTGGACCATGATCCGGGCGGTTTCAACATCATCAGGATTGTCTTGATACCGTTTTTCAAAATAGGTGGCAAACCCCTTGATGGAACTTAATGGATTTCTGATTTCATGGGCCACTCCGGCTGCCAGCTTGCCGACGGCAGCCAGGTGCCGGGTGGTTTCCACCTCTTTTTTCAATCGCTCGGAAAGGGCACTGACACTGGTTAGACGGGCCTGTGTGGTACGATAGGCCTGGAAAACGATGAGAGAAAAAATCCCGGCACACCCCATGACAAAAAAAATAATCCCCTGGCTGACGGCATGTCGCAGCAGCCTGGCCCGGGCATGGTCAGCCTGTTCCATGGAAAGCCCCACCAGGATCACGGCGTTTTTGTCTTTGGCAAAACTGCCTGCCACACCATTTTTAGAACCATTCAAAGGCCCTGTTTCCGGCCGTTTCATCATCATATGCATGCCGCGCATGTGCATGCGACCACCCTGGAACCTGCTTTCCATGGGGGCAAACCGTTTATATACCTCAAAAACCTTTTCCCCATCCGCCATCCGAATTCGATGGGATGCCGGACGGACATCATTCCCATTCCAGGAGCCGGTATCCGGAAAATCGGTCAGTATCTGGCCCACCTGTGCCGGGTCGCTATGGGCCAGGATGGTGCCATTGTCTGCAGCAATCATGATATATGCCACATCAGGCTGCAGCGATGTCTCCCGGAGCAAGTCCTGGATGCGCCGGAGCCCCCAGTGCATGGTCATCATACCCGTTCGGGTGCCGGCCTCAAAGGTCCGTATCAAAGAGATCCCTTTGGCCAGTTGCTGGTCTGTTATGTGGGATTTGAGCTTCTCCATCCGGTCCAGGGTCATGACGGCAAAAATTGGGGTCAGTACCAGGAGCACCCCTGCCAGCATGAGCGGAGAGATCAGATTGGAAAAGGATGTGGGAAGATATTGTTTCATGTTCTTAATTGTACAGCAAAAACCATACCAGATGCAACACATACCCGGTTCTGAATACCCCCCTGCCCTGGCGGCCAGAACAAAGGATGAAAGCGGTTAGCTTTTAGCGTTTAGCTTTTAGCTTTTAGCGGTTAGCTGATGATAGAGTACTGACGGCTGACGGCTTTCATATAACCAACATGCCCTGGCGGGCACAACAAAGAATGAAAGCGTTAGCCGGTGATAACAGCAGGGAAAATTTTGTTTACTGGAAGCGAATAATTGCATACTAATCGCTAACGGCTAAAAGCTAACAGCTAAAAGCTTTCCTATAAAACGGACATGCGCTGGCGGCATAACAGAAAAGGAAAGCTGGTAGCTGTTAGGCGAATACCGGCAAAAATGTATAATAAATACCCAACTGGATACAGGGTCTGGGTATAAAGGATACAGTCATCCCCGGCATCCCATATCCGCCAAACAGGAATAGAAAGGCATTTATTCCAATCATTTCAGAATGATATATTTTTTTTTGCTGCATGGCACATCCTTTGCTATCTATTTATTACCAAGGCAAAAAGGTATCACCATAACAGGATACTGAAACCGTCAACCAATACAATAATGTACCAAAAAGGAGACTTGATCATGAAAAAGACATTGATACTCATTACCGCATTACTCGTTACGGGATTTATGGCCACCCAGGCATTTTCCTGGGGACAGGGAAACCGCATGGGCGGATATGGTCATGGCACAAACTGCCCCGGCATCGATCGGGGTGGCTGGCAGGATCTGTCCAAACCCCAGCAGGATGAACTGTCCGCCATCCATCAGAAATTCATTGATGACACCTATGAGATGCGGGTGTCCAGGATGCAGAAACACAATGAAATCCGCCTGCTCATGGAAACCTCTGCACCGGACCGGGCAGCGTTGACCCGGTTGACAGAAGAATTGTCAGACATCACCAGACAGATCCAGGAAAACCGGATCGATTTCATGCTGGCAGCCAAAAAAGTAGCGCCTGAGCTCCGGTTCGGCCAACGTATGGGCAAAGGATACCACAAAGGCTATAACAGTGGAAACTGTCCGAAAGGCTTTTCCGGCAAAGGCTATGACCAGGATCAGGGTCGCCGGCATGGCGGTTGCCGGGGCATGAACCGGTATTAAAACACCCGACCTGGCCCTGACATCCGGCAGCACTGCCAGGAGGCCAAATCCGGGTTCAATAAAACTGTTATCAACCATCGGACAATGCCCTGGAATTCGGCATATCAGGATTCCAGGGCATCTGTTTCTTCCGCCGTCACCCGGTTTTCCAGGGTGCCGATCCCCTGAATCCGGGTTTGCAGATGGTCTCCCGGCATCAGATACACCGGGGGTTTTCTGGCAAACCCCACACCCTCGGGAGTTCCGGTGAGAATGAGGGTACCCGGCGCCAGGGTGGTGGACTGGGACAAAAAGGCGATCAGGGCGGCAACGGAAAAAATCATGTCCCTGGTATTGCTTTGCTGCATGGTCTGCCCGTTGAGAACGCTTTCAATGGCCAGGTTCTGGGGATCAGGCAGCTCATCCGGTGTCACCAGAACCGGCCCAAGGGGACAGAAGGTGTCAAAGCTTTTGCCCCGCACCCATTGCCCGCCCCCGGCATGCTTCTGCCACCGACGGGCGGACACGTCATTGGCACAGGTATACCCCAGCACATAATCCAGGGCCCCGGCCTCTGACACATGTTTGGCAGGGCGACCGATCACCACCCCCAGCTCTGCTTCATAATCCACCTCTGGTTTTTCCAGACAGGAAACCGGAATCTCAATCTCACCGTTGTGGGGAATCACCGCCCCGGGATTTTTCATGAACACCACCGGATACCGGGGAAGGTCCATGCCGGTTTCCTTTGCATGGCCCCGGTAATTGAGGCCGATGCAGAAAATGGCGGCAGGCGTCACCGGCACATCAATTTTTGCCACACCCACCCGCTTGCCGGTGTCTGTCACCCCGGAAAACAGGTCCCCTTCCAGGACCGATGCAGTGGTACCATCATACCCTGTTCCCAGACACAACTGGTTGTCCGCCGTTCTGAACCGAATGATCTGCATGCTTTTATTTCTCCTGCACTTACGATAGACTGTTGCTCATGCATACCCATGTACCACAAAACCGGGAAAAAATGAAACGCATTTTTGCGGGCCGGTCTGCTGCTTCCGCCGATCTGATCCTGCTGATACTGGCTTCCCAGAATATTGCTGCCCAAAAACATTACACTTCCCGGGGAGTAGACATCCTGACCACCCCTGAACAGGCGGCAGCAGCCAGATCCCATGTGGCCGCGTATTTCAGAGAAAACCGCACCACCCGCAATCCCCTGCCCGCTCTTCCGGCCGGACCTTCCGGTTTCACGACCCCGGCCGCTTTTGTCATCATGGGCCTGCTGACAGCCATCCACATGGGCATTGAGATGACCGGCACCCGATGGGACCATATCCTGGCCTATGGTGCCTCTTCCATGTTCATCCGTCAGGGTGAAACCTTCCGGGCCATCACTGCCCTGTTTCTGCACTCAGACACGGCCCATCTTCTGGGAAATCTGGCCGGTATTCTCCTGTTGGCAGGCCCTGTGATCCGTCTGTCCGGATACGGCACCGGCCCGTTTTTCCTCTTGTTTGCCGGCACCTGCGGCAATTTGATCAATGCGGGATTCCATGGCAATGCCCTTTTGTCCATCGGGGCTTCCACTGCTGTCATGGGGGCTGCCGGCGGGCTGTCTGCCTTTCAGATGATGCGCAAAGGTTCCATGCGCAGACGGGACCGGGTCCTGCCCCTCATTGCCGGTGCCACCCTGATGGCATTTTTGAGCCATGGCGAAAACACCGATGTCTGGGCCCATGTATTCGGATTTTTCTGCGGCCTTTGCACCGGTGCAGTCTTTTTCCCCCTGGTTTCCACCTGCCGCCACCCCTTACGGGAACCATTGGCCCTGGTGGCAACCCTTGGTATCCTTGCCGGTGCACTGGCTGCCGGGTATTAATGCTGTACGCTTCCGTTTTTTGTCAAAAAAACAAAAAAAAGGAGGGGGGTCTGAATTGCGGATTTCCCGCGTTAGAATATGGAAAACAGCATCCGCCCCCCGACCAGATACAGCAGCAGCGCAAATATTTTTTTCAACCTGTCCACCGGCAGTGCATGGGCAAGCCTGACCCCTAGAGGGGCGGTGCAGACACTGGCGGCAGCAATACCGGCCAGTGCCCCCAGGTGCACAAACCCCAGACTCCAGTCAGGCAGACCCTCCGAACCAAGGCCGTTGACGATATACCCCAGTGTACCGGCCACGGCAATGGGAAAGCCGATGGCGGCTGACGTGCCTATGGCCTTGTGCACCAAAGTGTTGCACCACATGAGAAACGGCACGGAAAGGGTGCCGCCCCCGATTCCCACCAGGCTGGAAAAGACGCCGATGATACTGCCGGCACTGAATATGCCGGCCGTGCCGGGAATTTCCCGGGCAGGAGCAGGTTTTATGCCCAGCAGCATCTGTGTGGCCACATAAAACAGAAACAGGGCGAAAAACCCTTTTAAAAAACCGGTGGACAGGCCGGCTGCTATCCAGGTGCCCAGAAAAGTGCCAAAAAGGATACCCGGCGTAATCTTGAAAACCACCGGCCATATGACGGCACCGCGTTTATGGTGGGACCTGAGACTGGAAAGGGAGGTAAACAGAATACTGGCCAGGGAGGTGCCCAGGGCCAAATGCAGAATATGGGCATGAACAACGCCCTGGCCTGTAAAAACAAAGGTCAGCATGGGCACGATCACAAGTCCCCCGCCGATCCCCAGCAGACCGGCCAGAACCCCTGCCACAGACCCCAGGGCAAGATACAGTAAAATACAGGACATGGTATTTTTCCTTATATACAATGGCCTGCTCATTCGCAGAACCGGCCCAAGCAATATACCGTTCGCCAGAGAAAATCAACCCCACAGGGTCTGAAAACCAGGACTATGGCATGTAACCGCATCCTGTGCAGCACACACCGTCTTCTCCATGAGGTGCTTTTGCGGCAAAGGCTGTTCTCAGGCGCCCAGGGCCTGAATATTTTTTTTGACCGTTGATCTGGAAACGCCGAATCCATGGGCAGGCAAAAAGGTGTGACACCCGTTTGCCAGCAGCTGTTTCCAGCTGTTGACGATCTGCTTGACATCATCACCAAAGGGCGGCAGGATTTTTTGGGGGATGACACCGAACATGCAGTCTCCCACCAGGGCGATTTCCTGGTCCACCACCACGCTCACGGACCCTGTGCTATGCCCGGGGGTGGCCATGACAGTGACAGGCATATCAAAAAAGGTTGCATTGAGATCCGGTGTCAGCAGCACATCCGGTTCACAGGGAGAAAATGCCAACATTTTAGGTTCCATGCCCGATGCCAGCCGTTCCATGACCCGGGCAAAACAGGTGAGGCCCCCCGGCACGGACGACAGGCCCTTGCGCAGATATGTTGCCTCTGCCGGGTGCACCATGATCCGGCACCCAAAGGTTTGCTGCAAAAACGCGGCATTTCCTGCATGGTCATAATGGGTATGGGTGAGGATGATGCCATGCATGCACGTGATGCCAATCCGCTGCAGCTGCTTGACCAGATAGGGTTGAAAAGCTTTTGGACCGGTATCCACCAGAAAACATTTCCCCTGGCCGGTTATCACAAATACATTGGCGTACAGACAGACAATCCGGTGAATCCGGATACTGTTTTTGGTGATCCAGGTGTTCATATTTATACAGTGTATCATATTCATCCGCAGGTGTGAACCACAACAGGTGGTGACCCATTCTTGACATCCGGCTCAAAACACCCTATTTATAAAAAGGTGGATGATATTTTTTGCAAACTGCACAAATCGGACAAAACCGCTGTTTTCATTGATGCCGTGGAGGAAGCAGTGAAAAAACGAATGAGGGAAAAAAGCTAATGACACAACCAATTGACAGCATTCTGGTCTTAGGGGGGGGAGTGGCCGGCATGGCAGCAGCCAAAACCCTGGGGGACCAGGATGTAATGGTGCATCTTGTGGAGGCACAGGACCGGCTGGGGGGCCATGCCGCATCCTGGGCCTGCATGGCCACGGACATCTGCCGGCACTGCGGGGCCTGCCTGGCCCGGGACATGGCTGACCAGGTCAGCCGCCATCCCGGCATATCCGTGCACCTGAAAACAACCATCAATACCCTGGAAAAAACAGACCAGGGGTTTACCGCCGGCCTGACCTCCGGTGATACCATACCGGCGGCCGGAATCATCCTGGCCACCGGATTTTCCCCTTTTGACCCCGCCGTACTGCCCGGCCTTCACTTTGGTCAGCATGAAAAAATTATCACCACGGCCCAGTTGAACCAGATGCTCAAAGACGAAACCCTGACCGATTTTCTGGGTACTGTCTCCCCCCCTGCCATTGCCTTTATCCAGTGTGTGGGCTCCAGAAACCGCCAGCTAAAACGCGATTTCTGCTCCCAGGTATGCTGCAAAATCTCTTTGCGGCATACCCGAAAACTGCTTCATATGCTGCCGGAAGCAGCCATTACCCTGTTTCATCTGGACCTGCAGACCATCGGAAAAGAAACCCGCTGCCTGGCAGCCGATCTATCCGTGATGATTGAAATGGCCCAGGGGGTTCCGGCGGAAATACTGGAAGACAAGGATACCGGCCGGCTGCGCCTGGTGACAGAGGATCCAGGCACCCGGTCCAGAATCGCCCGCTCCTTTGACCTGGTGGTCCTGTCCGTGGGCATGGCCCCGTCCTTGGAACTGGAAAAACTGACCCCTCTACTGGGTATCACCCCCAACCATTGGGGATTTTTCAATACAAAGGATGCATCCCTGGCCGACGGCATTTATGCGGCCGGGTGCGCTGTCGGGCCCAAAGATATCCTGGGATCCAAACAGGATGGGGTTATTGCCGCGGCAAACGTTCTGGAAGATCTGGGACATGTGTCCCAAAAAGACACCGAGGTACTGGTATGGGGAGACGGGGATCAGGCGGTGACAATTGCCCGATCCCTGGCCAAAAAAGGACACAGAACCACCTGCTTTTGCAGGAATGTTTCCGTCAGAAACAGCCATGACAAGAATATACCTGACACAAACGCGGCAGATGACAAAAAAATCACTTTCACCGACCCGGAAAAAATTCTCAGTGTCGACGGGGTTGCCGGTCATTTCACCATCCGCCATGAGCAGGGTGGCAGCAAAAAAACAGTGACCTGCAAAGCCATCATTGCCGCGCCTGAACCGCAATTCATACCCCCCGCAGGCCAAAGCGACCTTTCCAAAGCCATTGATATCACAGCATTTTCCCAAATCCCTGCGGACCAGATGGCAGATACCAGTGTAATTCTGCTGGATTACACCGGCCCGGAATACAAAGCAGGTGCACGCCTGGCATTGACATCTGCCATGGCCGCCCAAAAAGCCGGCAAACAGGTCACGGTGATCATGCACAAAATGCTGGTGCACGGCATCCTTGGCCAGCAATTGTATGACCAGGCCCGCAAGGCAGGGGTAAAATTTCTGCGGATCAACACCCCCGCCGATATCCAGATCCATCCAACCCAAACCGGGTTTTCTGTAACCCTTGATGAAGCCACCCTGCCCGGCATACCCATCACGCTGCTTTGCAGCACCCTGGTCATCGGGACCCCCCCCCTGCCCGGTCCGGATTTTGAAAACACTGCCGGCCTGTTACAACAGCGCCTGGACAGGGAAGGGTTTTTACAATCTCCCAATGTCCGGCACCGGTTGACCCAAAGCCCCAGAAAAGGCATCTATTTTGCCGGCTCCTGCCATGATGAGGTGGATGATACGGATCTGGCAGCGGAACTGGGCGATATTATGGCAGACATTGATTTTACGGGGCCTGTTCAAGATTTCGGGGTGGAAATAAATCCGAAAAAATGTGCCCAGTGCCTCACCTGCCTGCGCATCTGCCCCCACAACGCCATTGTGCTCAATGAAAAATCCCGGCCGGAGATTGTGGCAGACGCCTGTTTCGGATGCCACCTGTGTGTGGCCAACTGCCCGGCTTTTGCCATTACATCCGAACAATTTTCTACAGACCAGATGGCGGCCCTGGTCCAAAAGGGGCAGGTCGCAGTTCTGGCCTGCCAACGGTCAGCCGCCCTGGCAGCCGGCCCCCTGGACCTGCCGGATCATGTCCGCTTACTTTCTGTGCCCTGCGCCTGCCGCATCAACCAAAACCTTGTTTTAAAGGCATTGCTCAACGGGGCGGACAAGGTCATTGTGGCGGGTTGTCATGAAGAAAACTGCCAATCCATGGACGGCACCACAGCTGCCGCCGCAGAAGTGGCAAGGATGATGGCCATACCCGGCATCACACCGGACAAAGTATCCCGGTATTCGGTGGCAGCCAATGAAACCCGGACGTTTGCCCGCATCCTGTCAGATGCAAAAAATTCATAAGGAAAGTGATAATGAACACCGCAACCCGTAACACAGATACGGACCTGGGCCGGCTGCTCAACCAACTGACCTGGGGAGACAATATAGATGAATGCCTGACCTGCGGCATCTGCAACTCCCGGTGCACCTGGTTTGACGGCCCGGGCGGACCCATCCCCCGGCAAATTGTACGCATGGCGGTTTTGGGACTGGAAGATGCCCTGGTGGAAAGTGATATGCTCTGGGACTGCCTGATCTGCAACCGCTGCACCCAGGAATGCCCCATGGGCATTACAATGGATCTTGTGGTAACCCGGGCCAGAAGCCTTGCCAAAGCGGACGGTCAGATTCCCGAAGACATCAAAAAAGGGATCAACACCCGACTGGAACTGGGGGATGTCAATGGTCTGACCAAAGAGGAGTTTGTGGAAACCGTGGAGTGGATGTCCGAAGAATTTTCTGATGACATGGAAGACCCAAAAGCCTTGATTCCCCATGACCAGGCCGGGTGCAAATTTCTGTACCTGCCCAATCCCCGGGAACTGGGCATCAATCTGATGCATTTGACCGCCATGGCAAAGCTGTTTTACGCCATGGGCGAAACCTGGACCCTGTCCTCACACCATACTGATGTGACCAACTGGGGGTATTTTGTGGGCAAAGATGACGTGGCAAAAGAAATGGCCCTTATGGTGGTGGAACCGGCCGAGGCGCTGGGGATAGAAACCCTGGTCTTAAGCGAATGCGGCCATGGATACCATGTGCTCAAATGCAGGGTGGCACAGCTGCTGGGCAGAGAACCCCGGTTCAATGTGGTCAGCATCCCCGAACTGTGCCTTTCCTATGCACAAAAAGGCATTCTCACCTTTGACCCGGATGTCCACCCTTATGAAATTGCCTACCATGATCCCTGCAATGTTGCCAGAAAATCCGGGGGATACGATCCCCCCCGGCAGCTGCTGGCCATGTGCTGCCACGGTGTAAAAGAACTGGTGCCCAACCGGGAGGATGGGGTATGCTGCGGCGGCGGGGGCGGCATTCTGCAGGATTCCACCACCACCAAAAAACGGATGATCTCCGGCAAACCCAAGGCGGACCAGATGCGGGCCACCGGGCTCAAACACCTGGCCACGGCCTGCCTGTCCTGCCACCGGCAGCTGGGAGAATTGTCCATCCATTATGAACTGGGCATGAAAGTGGAAACCGTTGCGGCCCTGGCATCCGAGTCTGTGATACTTTGAGAAACTAATTACTGATACTGTCTTGAGAAACGGCATCACCCGGGTTCAGACGAACCACCCGGGTGATGCCCGATAGGAATGCTTTGCTTTAGACTGTTTCTGTTTCTTCGGTGTTTGCCCAGTCATGTTTCCGGTCACCGTCCACCGTGCCATGGACCTTTTCCCTTTCCTCGGCAAAGTCGAACCCTGTCCAGATGCCGATGGACTTGAGAATGGAATCCTGGGGGTGATACTGCCTGAAAATCTTGAAATAATAGGCGGCTTCCTTGCTGTTGATAACCGCTTTGGGATGCCTTTCTTTGATATCTGTAAACTCTTCATCACTCATCTGGTTGGCCAGGCGTTCCCCGAGATCTTCACAACCGGCACCCTGGGTATACTGCACCTTGTACCGCCATAAAATGTCGTCCGGCAGGTATCCGGTATCCTGAAACGCTTCCCGGAGAATCCATTTTTCAATTTTTGCCCCGTTGTGCTCGCGTATTTTCAGTTCCGGCGGTATCTGCATCCCCAGTTTGATCATTTCCACATCCAGAAACGGTACCCGCAACTCCAGGCTGAACAGCATGCCCATGCGGTCGGCCCGCTGCAGGTTGATGTTATGCAGGTTTTGTATGCACCGCCGGGCCTCCATATTCAATTTGTCAAACGGATAATGCTTCATGTAGTGATACCCGGTAAACACCTCGTCCGCCCCTTCACCGGTGAGCACAACAGTACAGTGTTCGGCTGCGGCCTTGCACGTAAAATAACACGGCACAGCACATCGGACCAGAGAGGGATCATAGGTTTCCAGTTTGTTGATGACTACGGGCAATGCCTCATAATAGTCATCTTCGGTAAAAATATACTCATGATGTGTGGAGCCGATATGTTTGGCTGCGATCCGGGCCGCCTTGATATCATCGCTGAGGTCTCCGTTCTGGTCCTTCATGCCCACCACATAGGTGTGAAGATGGGGAATTTCATCCGCTGCAATGGCCGCCACCAGGCTGCTGTCCAGGCCGCCGCTGCAAAAAGATCCCACCGGGACTTCCGGATCGGCCAGAAGCCGTTTTTTCACAGATTTGATAAATGTGTCCCGGATTTTTCCGGCAGTGACATCTTTTTGGGTCAATACCCGTTCTTGTACCGGCGGCACCTTGTAGAACTGAACAAAGCCTTCTGCAGGGGTATAATAGTAGCCGGCGGGAAACTCATGGACCTCTTCAACACCGGCAAGGCTCATGGCACCCAACTCTGACGTAAAATACAGTTTTTCGTCAATATACCCGTAATACAGGGGCTTGATGCCGATAGGATCCCGGGCCAGCAGAAAATCGTCTCCATCAAACAGGGCAAAAGCGAACATGCCGTCCAGCTTTTCCACGCAGGATGGACCGTATTCCTGGTACAGGTGAAGAACGGTCTCCGTATCCGACTGGGTTTTGAACGCATATTTGGACGTCAACCCGGACCGCAGCGTTTTAAAATTGTATATTTCACCATTGGCAATAATCCCTTTGCGGCCGTCAGCGGTCAGAATGGGCTGGTGACCGGTGGCAACGTCCACAATGGACAAACGGGTATGGCCCAGCGTAAAATTGTTGCCACTGTGAATCCCCCTGTCATTAGGTCCCCGATGTGTCAGCGCATCCAGCATCTGATTAATGGTTTTTTCATCCTTGACACCAAAACACCCTGCAATCCCGCACATAACAAATTCCTTTTTTCTATATTATGATTGATTGTAACAATAAAAAAATTTTTTTCTGTGAATTTTTTTTACAAACATATTTCACAAACGAAATATAATGTTTCCTAAACATAATGAACAGAGGTCAGAATGTCAAGGCTTTTTTCAAGCAGCGCATTTCCGGCTGATCCATCTGCGAAAACATCTCTTTCGCCTGGATTACGCCTGGATATTTGCCATGAACATACCAGATGCCCGATCGTTCTGTGCAGCACGCTGTCATTGCAAATATTCAGTTTTACGCATATACCCGTTATGTGGTAGAATCGTTTGAAAGACCATACAAAGGAAGAATAGATATGACGGCATATTGGAACAAATCCACGGATGTGGTGATTATCGGCAGCGGTGCAGCCGGCCTGTCCGCCGCCATTGAGGCCCGGCTGGCCGGGGCCTCTGTCATGGTGTTTGAAAAAATGCCGGTCATGGGCGGCAACACCCGCATCAGCGACGGCGGGCTGTCCGCACCAGGCAACTTTCTGCAGAAACGTTCAGGGGTGGCGGATTCCCTTGAGCAGTTTTGCGACGACATCCTGCAGGCAGGCCTGGGGCACAACCACCCGGACCTGGTGACGGTGTTTGCCCGGCATGCAGCAGAGGCTGTTGACTGGATCTGGTCTCTGGGGGTACGGTATGCCGACCGCCTGGACCAGTTCGGCGGGCATTCCGTGCCCCGGACTGTCACCATTGAAAACAATGCCGGTCATGCAATCACAAAGGCCCTGACAGCCAGATGCCGTGAGCTGGGGGTTGCCATACACACCCGCTGCACCCTGGAGCACCTGATAACTGGGGACAGCAAAAGGGTCAGCGGCGTATGCCTGTCCTGCACAGCACCGGCATCTGCCGGCACACCAGACCCGGAAACAACTGCCAGCGCCGGCAGCATCCGGCATATCCGGGCGCAAAAGGCCGTGGTACTGGCAACGGGTGGTTTCGGCAGTGATGTCGCTTTCCGCACCTGCCAGATCCCCCGCCTGGATGCGTCCATCGGTACCACCAACCACAAAGGCGCCACCGCCGAAGGATTGACCGCAGCCCTGAAAATTCATGCCATGCCCCTGCATCTGTCCTGGATTCAGCTGGGTCCCTGGGGATGCGCCGATGAAACCGGATATGGCAAAGGGGCACGGTTCGCCTCCTACAGTGTGTTTCCCGCCGGTATCTTGGTAGATCCAGATTACGGCACCCGCATTGTCAATGAATGGGCCGACCGCCGGCAGCGCAGTGATGCCATCCTCAACACCGGCCATGCCTGCATCGGCATCGTGGATGACCAGGGCGCCAAAAAAGAGCCGGACAGTCTTTCATCCTGCCTGAAAACCGGAAAAATCCGGCAGTTTGACACCCTTGCCGCTCTGGGTAGCGCATACAGCATGCCTGCCGGCAGCCTGGAACAGACCGTGGCGGATTACAATACGGGGATCAATCAAAAAAGTCCCGACCAATTCGGCAAACTGCCGAAAAAAGACACCGCCCCTCTGGACACCCCGCCATTCTTCGCCATCCGTCTCTGGCCCAAGGTCCACTACACCCCGGGGGGCCTGCACATCGACACCCATGCCCGGGTAATGGATCTCTCCCACCATCCCATTAGCGGCCTTTTTGCCGCCGGAGAGGTAACGGGCGGCATTCACGGCGCCGGCCGCCTGGGGGGATGCGCCCTGACCGAATGTATCGTGTACGGCCGCATCGCCGGCCAAAATGCCGCCGCCACTGAACACAATAACGGACATGCGCTGAAGGGTACAACAAAATAGGAAAGCTGTTAGCTGTTAGCTCTTAGCCCGGCAGGGACCTGCAGGGAAAAATTTGCAATTGTTACTGGAAGCTGATAACTGAAAGCTGATAACTGAAAGCTGACGGCTTTCATATAGATATGGATGGACCGGACACTGCGGAAATAGACATTGCAACGAGGAAAACAATATGGCCAGAATTTCACTTTTCATGCCCGGCACCTATGCCTATGCAACCGAACTGAATGTCCGGATCCAGGATATCAATTACGGCAACCACGTGGGGCATGATGCCTTTGTCTCCCTGCTGCACGAAGCCAGGATCCGCTATTTCAACCATTTGGGATACACGGAAAGCGATATTGAAGGCTGCGCCATTGTCATCAGCGACCTGGCAGTGATCTACAAGGCACAGGCCCTGCACCGGGACCGGCTCACATGTGAGATCGCAGCAGGAGATTTCAACCAATACGGGTGTGATATATTCTACCGGATGACCCATGCCGTGAACCACACCCTCATCCTTGAGGCCAAAACCGGCATCGTGTTTTTCAATTACCGTGAAAACAAAATCACCCGGATGCCCCGGGCGTTTGCCAAGGCTGTCGCAACAGTTTGTTCAGGCCACCATCCACACCACTGCCCCCACCAACAGACAGGCGATGATGCCCAAGGGAATGGTGTAGCGGAGGATGGCGCCTTCCCTGCCCACCGCCCCCACCATGGCGGTGGCCAGGGCCACCTTGAAAGGCGATGAGATGGAACCCAGGGAACACCCCACAGCCAAAGCTCCGGCCAGCCAGGCCGCAGAAGTACCCAGCAGGCTGGCGGCCTGGACCTGCAGCTGGCCGAACAGCATCAGAGAGGCCACCCCGTACCCGGTCAGAAAGGTGCCCACCCAGCCCAGTAGCGGCACAAAAACCGGATAAAATCCCCCGGTGAACTGCACCAGGCCCTGGGAAATGATCCAGGGAATGTTGCGGGCCGTATCCAGATCGGCAAACCCGGGGGCATAACCGGTATAGGAAATCACCTGGCCCATGGCACCGAACAGGGCCATGGCCGCAAAAGCGGGCCAGCTTCTGGCCAGGCTCTGGAAGACCACCTGCTGCAGCCGGGTCCTGGAAATCCTGTGCAGGACAGCGGTCACAAAAAACGCCAGAAAAAGATACCCATAAGCGGAAAACAGCGGCCGGAACGTAACGGTGTGAATTGGGATCAAACGGACCTGGAAGATGATCCGTTCAAAGGTCAGGTCCTTTACAAAGGGAATGACATTCACTGAAAACAGACAGGCCACCAGGCAGACAAATGGGGCCAGGTCTTTGAGAATACCCGGGGGCATGACCATACGGCCGGGCCCGCCGGCCACCAGCACCACGATCACCAGTACCCCGGCCAAGGCCCCGGAAACGGGCAGGGCCCCCATCCAGACAATGGCCAGGCCTGAAAATCCCAACAGCAGGCCCACCCCCACAGCAGGTATGAACCCATGCCGGCCGTCCGGACCTTTTCCAAAAAACAGAGGAGCGGACAGGGCCATGACCAGCACTGCGGGAATGGAGATCCAGGCAGCAGCCAGCCCCAGGTCTCTGAGGGGAAGGCCGGTGACCAGAGACAGCACCGTGATGACAATGCCGGCCATTTCCAGGGACATGAGCCCGGCATACCCGATAATGGACAACGCAGCAGCCCCGGTGGCAGACACCCCGGCTTGCCGCAGCATGGGGGCCACCACCGGTTCGGCGATCACCCCGGTACCTTCCATGAAATTGCCCACCCCGAAGGTGATGAGCAGGTTACGGTTCAGGCCGTCACCCGCACCATGCCGGAACCATGCCATGATCCGCTCCAGGGACCCGGCAGCCGACAGCAGCCCGGAAAACAAAATACCACCCAGGATCACCAGCATCAGCGGCAGGGTGGTCAACACCCCATCCAGGGCTGACAGCATGCCCACAGACAGGGGCGTCGCAAAAAACCCCTTTGCCAGCACCAATGCCCAGACAAATCCCCAGATGGACAGTTCCAGGGCGGACCGCCCCAAAACCACCGCCAGAACCGTTAACAGTATGACAGGTGTCCAACTCAGAAGAAACAAGCCCATATCCGTTTGCATTTATTTGTCCTCTGCTTTTGAGTAACGGCCATGCCCTGACGGGCACAACAAATGATGAAAGTTATGAGTGGTGAGTTGTGGGT
>Ga0102940_1000431_pt1 | contig 28954 bp, 23 predicted proteins | sample SalPonR2_C_D1_MG_FD_78215 | JGI IMG/M metagenome (GOLD analysis project Ga0102940, IMG submission 78215) | Salt pond soil microbial communities from South San Francisco under conditions of wetland restoration - Salt Pond MetaG R2_C_D1_MG | ecosystem: Environmental > Aquatic > Marine > Intertidal... | reverse complement strand
TTCGAGGCGCAAAAATCGCGGATAGCCTAGCTATCCAAGGCTTTTTGCAACGAAGAAATCGCCCCAAAAAGACGCAGATTATTGCTTGATTTAATTGGGCAACCTACTTAGTTGGGTGAAAGCAAAAGCTTTTGCCCAACTTTTTAATAACGGATCAAAATAACGGTATCCAATTGCGCCCTGACTTTAAGGAAGTCCTTTAATTTTTTTTCATCCCTGAGAACGGCATTCGTGCTTTTTCGGCGATCCCAATCGATCAGCCAAACGGGTACTTGTTGCACCTGGTTGTTAAAATCACTGCGCTGCATACGACCAAAACTCAATTCAACGATATCGGGAAATACAGTTTTCGCCTCCTGACCAATCTTTTCAAAAGGTACCGAACGGTATTGCAGGCTATCTACCTTTTGTACCAGTCCTTCAATCAGTAGTTGTTGGGCACTTTTTTCATTTTGGGCAATTTCCAGCTGATTGACGACGGAGCCCAAATTGGCCAGCTTATTATCCATATTTCGGACTTTCTCCAGGTCCAGGTCTGATTCCTGGATAATTCTAAGGTTGGTATTTTTTAAGCCTTCTTCCTTTAAAATTTCTTCAAAAAGTGGAATAGAATCATTGGGAATGTCTTTCCCAAAGACCTCCAGAACCAGTGTATGGGTACTATCCCCCCTGAGGAAGGTATAGTCACTACATTTTCGTTGCGCTGGATCCTGATTAATGTACTCCTCAATGAAGGTTTCAATGGTTGCAATATCCTGACGCTTCTGGTATACATTATACAGGATATAGACACTTGGCAGGACCAATAACAAGCTAAAGAGGATCAGGATGGTTCGGGTACGACGAGCTTCTCGTTTATCCTCGTAGGTGTGCATTTCAAATTTCATATAACGAATAAGTAGGAAAGCGGTCATCGCAATGAAAAAGGAGTTGAGGAAGAATAAATAAAAAGAGTTGAGTGCTATGGTCCAGTTTTGGTTAGCCAGACCATATCCCGTTACACAGAGTGGCGGCATTAAGGCCGTGGCGATGGCGACCCCGGGAATGGCGCTACTTTTTTCTTTACGCGAAGTAGAAATAATTCCCGCCAGTCCTCCAAATACGGCGACCAGGCCATCGAGCAAATTGGGTTCGGTCCGTGATTTAATCTGTGGCGTCAAATCTCCAAAGGGGGTGATCGCAAAGTAAAGCGTTGAACTGATCAGCGCCAAAATAATCGCCAGGGTGAAATGCTGCAGGGATATGCCAAGCGCCTCGCGGTCATTAATAGCCACTGACAAACCAACCCCAAGAATGGGGGCCATCAGTGGGGAGATCAACATAGCGCCGATAATAACGGCACCAGAGTCCAGGTCGAGGCCCAGGGAGGCGATCATAATGGAACAAATGAGCAGCCAGGCGTTAGCACCTCGCATACGTTTGTTACTTTTTATAGCAATAATGGTACCTTCCCGATCCAGTCCCTTTTCCAGATCAACCAAATCTTGTAACCACTTTTGGATGGCATTGATCCAATTATCTGCCTTTTGGCCAATCGTCTTGTTTTCCTCAATGGGTTGATTTGAGTCCATAAATGAATTACTAAGTATTTATGCGATACGGCCATCGACCATTTGAAGCTTACGGTCACTCATATTAGCCAATTCCTCGTTGTGTGTGACAATAACAAAGGTCTGCTGAAAATCCTCTCGTAATTTAAATAATAGCTGATGTAGCTCCTGGGAAGAACTGGAATCCAGATTACCGGATGGCTCATCGGCCAAAACGACTGCCGGCTCGTTGATCAGTGCCCGGGCCATTGCCACCCGCTGTTGCTCTCCTCCGGAAAGTTGAGTAGGTTTGTGGTCCAGCCTTTCGCCTAGCCCCAAATAGTTGAGTAGTTCCCGGGCGCGTTCGGTCATTTCCTTTTCTTTTTTACCGCGAATCAGCGCTGGAATACTTACGTTTTCTACCGCATTAAATTCGGGTAGTAAGTGATGGAACTGAAAAACAAAACCAATATTTTGATTGCGGAAACGCGCTAGCTTTTTACCATTCAAATGGCTTACATCAATGTCGTTGATCGATAGCTGACCGGCATCGGCTCCGTCGAGGGTACCCAGGATGTGCAGCAATGTACTTTTCCCTGCTCCTGATTTTCCGACAATGGCGACAATTTCACCCTTTTGAATATGCAAATCAACCCCTTTGAGTACTTCTAGTTGACCGTAAGATTTGTGAATGTTTTTTGCTTGGATCACCCGCTTTTATTTTTGGTAAATATATAAAAAACTGCCCAGAGCCTATTCAAATTCTCACTGCTTAGGCAAAAAAAGCGCCTTCCCGCAAATACAGAAAGGCGCTTTTGGGGAAAGGGAAATCGGTTTACCAGAAGTAACCTACCACCAACGTGGTCAAAATCACCAGGATAATGGCCAGATAGCGGTAGTTGAGGTACCAGGGCAATCCTTTTAGTTCCTCGGTTTCTTCCTTTATTAATTTTGGCGTCCAAACCATACCCTCCAGCTTCTCTGCCGGTGGCGGTGCGGAAGCCAGGCTAGCTACAATGTGCACCATCAGACAGAAAATAAAGAGAACCGTTGTTCGCAATAAGAAGTGAAGCTGAAAGAACCAGTGGTCTACTCCGGAAACGATGCCAAAGACCCAGACAAAGGAAAGTACCAATCCGAGTCCGAGACTGATGATGCTACCCGTACCCGTAGCGCGTTTCCAGAATAAGCCCAGAATAAACACCGAAACGATGGGCGGCGCAATGTAACCTAGAATATCTTGCAAATAGCGGAACAAATCACCGTATTTGCCAATCATGGGGGCCCATGCAGAGGCCAAAACCACCAAAATTAAAGTCGAAATCTGCCCGCTTCGGACCAATTGCTTATTGGTCATGTTGGGACGAATCTTATTGACAAAATCCATGGTGATGAGCGTAGAGGCCGAGTTGAAAGTTGCTGATATAGAGCTCATCATGGCCGCAAGTAGTCCGGCAACCACCAGGCCCAGTAATCCCGTGGGTAATAATTCAAAAAGTAGAGTGGGGTAGGTGAAATCCGTACAGTTTAAAAGATTCTCGCAGGTACCATCCGGGTTGGCCGCCGAGACCGGTACTTTGTAGGCAAACTCCCTTCCGCGGAAAATTAAAAAGGCAATTGTACCGGGGATGACCATAATCAGAATGACGGGTAACTTGAGCAGCCCCGCAAATAATGCTCCCCAACGCCCGTGATTCAAATCTTTAGAACTGAGAACCCTTTGCACCATAAATTGATTGTTGGCCCAAAAGTAAAAGCCTAAAAGTGGAACCCCCGTAATCAAACCCCACCAGGGTACAATAGGGCTATCGTATTGCCGCCACCATTCTCCTTCGTTCGGACGCACAATACTCAGTGCTTCTTCTGCATCCTTATTGATTTCACCAAGGGCATTGAGCTCATTCAGTTGACTGACCATACCGCTCCACCCTCCTACCTCTTGCATACCAAAATAGGTCAAAATAACCGAACCAAATATCAAGACCAGGGCCTGGATGACTTCGGTTTTTACGACCGAATTTAACCCGCCAGGGATGGTATAGGCCGCCGCCGATGCCGCTAAAAGTACGATAACGACCCAGGGGGGTAAGGTGGGAAAAATTAAACCCAAAACTATGGTCCCCACGTAAAGGGATGCGGCTGTGTCAATCAAGACATTTCCCACCACGGTGATGAAGGAAAAATAATAACGGGTGCGGGAATCGTATCGCTTTTCCAGAAATTCAGGCATCGTGTAAACCCCGCTCTTTAAATAAAAGGGCAGGAAGAAAATGGCAAAAAATACCAGGACGACGACGGCGTACCACTCGTAATTATAGACCGTCAGGTCAAGTAGATAAGCCGATCCGGCCAGACCAATTAGGGTAGAACTGGAAATGTTTGCGGCAAACAAAGAGATACCCACCACGGGCCAGGTCAAGCTCCGGCCACCTAAAAAATAATCTTCAGAAGTTGCATTTTTTGATTGGGAAATCCCGTAGATAATAATACCCACGAAATAGGCAAAAATGACAATCAAATCAAAGATGTCTAGGTTCATTTTGGTGCAATTTATTTAAGTTTCATACATAAAGATTGCACAAAAAAGTGTTCTTTGCCGATATTTCCAAATATTCTTTTGTCTTTGTGCGTAAGAAAAGAGCTGGCTATGAATTTGTCTGAAACCAACTAAAAAAGAGCGAGAGCTTGATTTAAGCTCCGCTCTCGTAAGAAATCACCCGACTGTTATTATGAAGGATCTAAAATGTTAAATCTTTGGTGCTACACAATATAGAGGTATTTTGGCTATCCCCCCAAATAAATTTGGTATTTTTTTGGAGTGGGCGATTTTTTCGTTGGAACACGTAAATACATTGCTGGATGAACCTGATCCAGCCGACTCCGTTATACTGCTGCACTTAATAGTAAAAATAAATATGGCAGATCAAACACTCCGGTTGATTTTGGGCGATCAGTTGAATCTTCAGCACTCCTGGTTTGAAAATACCGATAAAACGGTCACTTATTTGATGGCAGAATCCCGTTCCGAAACGGATTATGTCCGCCATCATATTCAAAAGGTGGTTGGTTTTTTCTTATCCATGCGGGCTTTCGCCCAAAAGATAGAGGAGAAAGGGCATCAGGTGATTTATCTAGAGCTCAATGATCACGAGAATCAGTCTTCTATCATAGACAATGTAAAACATCAGCTTACTAAAGGTGATTTCGAAAAATTTGAATACCTGCTCCCCGACGAATACCGCCTTGATCAGGCGCTTGAGGAATTAAAGGGTAACTTATCCATTCCGGTGGAGAGCTATGATACCGAGCATTTTCTTAGTAAAAGAGAAACCGTGGCGGAGCTCTTTGAGGGAAAAAAGCAATGGTTGATGGAAACCTTCTATCGGCAAATGCGGAAAGACTACGATATCATGATGGAGGAGGATGGCAAAACCCCCATCACCGGACAGTGGAACTACGACGAAGATAATCGAAAAAAGCTACCGAAAGAAGTTGATATTCCCTCTCCTCTGAGCTTTCAACGGGATGTCCAGGAAATAGTAGATCTATTGGAAAGCGAAGGTGTAAAAACCATTGGGCAGCTGGATGCAGCGCATTTTGACTGGCCGCTTACCCGGGAGGAAAACCTGGAATTGTTAGATCATTTTCTGCAACATCAGTTTATTAACTTTGGTCGGTACCAGGACGCCATGACAGACCGGGGATACCTACTTTTCCATTCCAAACTGTCATTTGGCATGAATACCAAGCAGATCAGTCCATCGGAGGTGGTAGAAGCAGCCTTGCAGTACTGGAAGGATCATCAGGACGATATCGATATTGCCCAGGTAGAAGGTTTCGTACGGCAGATTATCGGTTGGCGAGAATTTATGCGGGGTATTTACTGGGCGAAAATGCCCGAATTTGCTGAGATGAATTTCTTCGGTCACGATTGTGCTTTACCTTCCTGGTTTTGGACGGGAGAGACGAAAATGAAGTGTCTGTCCCATGCCATCGGGCAATCGCTGGACAAAGCTTACGCTCACCATATTCAACGGCTTATGGTGACCGGTAATTTTGCCCTCTTATTAGGAGTTCATCCCGATGAATTGGATGAGTGGTACCTGGGGATTTATATGGATGCTATCCAGTGGGTAGAGATCACCAATACCCGCGGGATGAGTCAATTTGCCGACGGGGGGATCGTAGGTACCAAACCCTACGTAAGCAGCGCTAATTACATCAATAAGATGGGGGATTACTGTAAGAATTGTCAATACGCAAAATCGAAGAAGACCGGCGAAAATGCCTGCCCTTTTAATAGTTTATATTGGGATTTCTACGACCGGCACCGGGACAAGCTAGCCGATAACCACCGGGTGGCTATGATGTTCAGGGTCTGGGACAGAATGGGGGAGGATAAACAAGCCGATATTCTGGAACAAGCGGCATTTTATAAAGAAAATATAGAAGAATTATAGTATCTTAAAATAAACTTCATTATGGGGGTAAATCCAAATCAGAAGCTTCCTTTTTCACCCGCTGTTCGTTTATTTATTCCTCTGCTCTACGCAGCCTGGAGTGATAAACTATTGACACCATCCGAAATCGCCGCCCTTAAAAAGGCCGCCTTTCAACTAGATTTTTTATCGGAAGAGGACAAAGAGATACTCCAATCCTGGGCAGATCCGCTGCGCCCGCCCGCTCGCGATCTGTATAAATTATGGGAAATTCATAGTCGGCAGGCAAGTGGACAAATACCAGAAGATGCTCCTAAAACCTTAATGGCGCTAGGTGAACAATTGGCCAGGAAAGATGATCCGGGGGAAAGTGCTCCCTGGGCGGATAAGCGGACACAGCGCACCCTGGCTCGCCTGGAAAAGGCCCTGGGCAAAATTAATCAGGCGACCTACGAAATGCTTTTTGGAGAGTCGGTTCAAGCAGAAAAAGGTCCTACCGAACGGGCTAAAAAACTGAAAGAGATACTGGATAGCCCCTACAGCTCGATCAAAGATCAAATGCGCCGCCTACTGAGTGATCCCGTTTTTTCGATTGAAACGATTCCACTTAAGGAAGATTACCGCACCCGGGTATTGGGCTGGCTGCAATTATTGGCTTCTCAAGGCCTGGGTGCGCTGTCTTATCCGGAAGCTTATGGGGGTAAAAATGAAATGGGGACCTACGGAGCCGTGTTTGAAATGATCGCGCTACAAGATTTAAGCCTTACCATTAAATTTGGTGTCCAATTTGGGCTCTGGGGTGGAGCGGTCTACAATTTGGGTACTAAAAAACATCACGATAAATACCTGTCTGATACAGGTGCCATGCAACTTCCTGGCTGCTTTGCCATGACAGAAACCGGACACGGTTCGAATGTTCGAGGATTGGAAACGACGGCTATTTATCGGCCCGATCGGGGCACTTTTATCGTTAATTCACCACACCGGCAGGCGGGTAAGGAGTACATTGGCAATGCCTTACATGGGAAAATGGCGGCGGTTTTTGCCCAGTTAATTGTCGAGGGGGAGAATCACGGCGTTCATGCTTTAATCGTTCGATTACGGGACGACGAGGGGCAATTGTTACCAGGTATTCGCATTGAAGATAATGGTTATAAACTAGGTCTTAATGGGGTTGATAATGGCCGCATTTGGTTTGATCACGTGGAGATTCCGAAAGAAAACTTGTTGGATCGCTTTGGCGGGGTCGACGAGAAGGGGCAATATTTCAGTACGATAAAAAATCCTTCCAAACGATTTTTTATGATGCTGGGCACCCTGGTTGGCGGACGGGTCTGTGTGCCGAGGGCCGGACTCAGTGCCGCTAAAAAGGGGCTGACGATTGCCATTCGCTACGCGCTCAAACGGCGACAGTTCGCACCGAATCCTTCGGCACCGGAAACGCTGATTATGGATTACCCAAGTCATCAGCGGCGGCTACTTCCACTTTTGGCGAAAGCCTATGCCCTGCAATTCGCACTTGACGAATTACTTCAGGACTTCGTTCAGCACGAGGGAGAAGACTTTAGACAAATCGAAACCAGAGCCGCGGCACTGAAGTCTTATGCTACCTGGTATACTACACATACCTTGCAGGAATGCCGGGAGGCCTGCGGCGGCAAAGGTTACCTGGCGGAGAATCAACTGGCCACTCTCAAAGCAGACACCGATATTTTTACAACTTTTGAAGGAGATAATACGGTACTAATGCAACTGGTGGCGCGCGGGGTGCTTTCTGAGTTTAAGCAACAGTTTCACGAAGAGGGGAACGTCGCCGTCTTGCGAATACTCAGTAAGCGAATTACCGTTGCCGTTACGGAGCAGAACCCCGTAATCATTCGCAATACCAATGCTGTTCACCTGGATAGTGCCGAATTTCAGCAAAATGCTTTCCGGTACCGGGAATCCCGCTTACTTACTACGGTGGCTAACCGCTTACGCGGACATATCAAAGCGGGTAAATCTGCCTACGAAGCAGGACTGATATGCCAGACGCATTTATTAGCATTGGCCGACGCTTACGCAGAAAAAATGGTATTGGATGCCATTCTCAAAAAAGAAGCGCAAATCAAGAATACTTTAGCCAAGGCAAGTCTGGCTCAGATTCGTGCGCTATTTGCCCTATCTTGCATTGAAAAGCACAAAGGCTGGTATCTGGAGCAGGATTATATTGCTCCGGTAAAAAGCAAAGCCATTCGGGATAGAGTAGAGGAGCATTGCCTGGCTCTACGGCCAAACGTTAAAGATTTGATCGAGGCCTTTGCGATTCCCGAAGTACTTCTGGCTGCTCCTATTGCCTCAAAGGAAAAATAATAATAATATGATGCTCAATCGATTCGTATTTTTGATGATGATTAGCTTTACTTTAGGTGTTTCCTGTGGGACACCTCCGAACCAGTCTGGCGCTAGCTCAGGAGAGGAAGCCGAATTAATTTGGTCGGATGAGTTTGACTACGAAGGCCTGCCGGACCCTTCTAAATGGGCTTACGATGTAGGAGACACCTGTGACCGACCCTTTGGCTGTGGTTGGGGAAACAACGAAAAGCAATATTACACCGAAGAAGATCTAGACAATGCCCGGGTGGAAGGAGGACAGCTGGTTATCGAAGCTGCACGGGAACAAATGGGCCAAATGGATTATACTTCGGCTCGCCTGGTGACCCGGGGAAAACAAAACTTTAAATACGTTAGAGTAGATGTACGCGCCCAGCTACCCAGTGGCCGGGGGACCTGGCCCGCTATCTGGATGCTCCCCAGCGATAATACCTATGGTGGTTGGCCCCAAAGTGGGGAAATCGATATCATGGAACACGTGGGTTATGCTCCTGATTCCATTTTAGGAACCGTACACACAGAGGCCTTTAACCACACCATTGGCACCCAAAAGGGCGGAGCGATTCGCATTCCGGATGCCGAATCTGCTTTCCACATTTATAGTATAAGTTGGACCCCGGAAAAAATAGATTTTATGGTAGACGATCAAGTCTACTTTACTTTTGACCATACCCAGGAGGGCGCTGCCGAGTGGCCATTTGATCAACCTTTCTACCTGATTATGAATATTGCCGTAGGTGGTAATTTGGGTGGGGTAGAAGGTGTCGATCCGGATATCTGGCCACAAAAGATGCTCGTCGACTACGTTAGGGTCTATCAGCTTTGATTATTCACTTAATACACCACGAATATTCCAGTTGATATCAATGGCATTATTGGTAAAGGCTCTTAAATCTGTCCAATTGCCATTATCGTCCATAAGTAAGTCACCGTTGGCGACTGCGGGCCCGGCATCACAGCCCACGCTCGCCATGGGGTTGCTGTGACGGACCATTACTGCTAGCCATAACTCTTCATTGCTGATCTCTATGGGCGTACTAAGTACGTGGGTGTTCCACTGATCGCGACGCAATTCTGAGGTGATGTCTGCGGAATATAGTTCTGCTCCCGGCGCATTGGCGGTTCCTTCTCCGTAGACTAAAATCCGGGCACGAGCGGGTCGCCCCTGAATGTATACCTCAATTTCCTCCAAAAACTGCCCCTGATAGCGCTGTAGTTCACTCAGCGGAAAACGGGCGGCCATCTGATAATCACCGGGTATAAATTGGGGAGCACTCAGATTGTCGCCATCATAACTGAGTAGATTGGGACCTAGACTTTCTTCCTCACATGCGCTCAGGAAGAAAAGGGCAAATAAAGACAGACCGTAAAGTAATGATTTCATAGAAGTTTCTTTTTGACTAAAATAGAAATTTTTATTTTTGGGTAATGCTATAGATTTTTTAAATCGTTCTTAAAATGTGTTAAAATCTTCCAAAAAGCAGATTACTTTTTCTCTGGGCATTTCACAAGGCTTCAGGTAATCCCCCTTTTTGGTCTGATACCAGTTGCAACTGATAAAATCGGGACCTCCTAATTCTTCAGCGAATAACTTAAGACTTTTGCCCGTATTAAAGACTTGTTTGCGCACCCCGTATCGTTTACCAGCGTAAGAGACCTCCTGATAACCTGCTTTAAGCTGCAATAATTTTTGCTGCCAATCCATACTTTTATAGAGATAACTTATCTTTATTGGAAAGAGTTGTAAGTAAACAGATAATGATGAACCAACAGTTGGGACAAATTGCGCTCGTGGTCAGAGACTACGACGAAGCGATTACTTTTTATACCGAAAAATTAAATTTTCAATTGATTGAAGATACACCCAGGAGTCCTACCAAACGTTGGGTAGTAATGGCACCACCCGGAGAGAAGCCCAGCTGCCGATTGCTTCTAGCCAAGGCAAAAAACGAAGAACAGCAGGCCGCAATTGGTAATCAAACGGGAGGAAGGGTCTTCCTTTTTCTGTATACCGATGACTTCTGGCGCGATTATGAAAATATGCGAAAAGCCGGTATCGAGTTTATCCGGGAGCCCGCCGAAGAGGATTTTGGGATCGCTACCGTTTTTAAAGACCTTTACGGAAATCTTTGGGATTTTATTCAGCTGAAATAGAAAATGAAATCAGTTACAGTAACTGATTTCATTTTGGAATGAGCATTCGCACTACGAATCTGTTTTTAGTCGGTTCCTAACCCAGAATAGAAATACGGCTCCAAAGGCAGTAATTGCCGTCAGAAGCAATGCTGTTGCCGTATTTGTGTAAATCCAGTTACCCGTTGCAAACAGGGCGGCGTAGACCGTAATACAGGCAATGACCATACTGAGGATCTCCAGGGGCAGTTGTCCCTGTTCCTTTTTGATCGGATCTCCTTCCGCAGCGGCTTTTTCGAGTACCGGATCCCAACCATTACCGCCCGGGCGAATTCTGCGGTAAAAATCACGTAGGGTGGCATCGTCCGTCAATGGAGTGAAGTAGGTCGCCAGTACCCAGGTCAGGGTCGTTAAGATAGCACCCAGGACCAGTTTTTGCCAGTCGGCTAAAGGCAAAAAGCCCAATTGATCATGCACAAAGGTGAAATAGGAAGCAATAATCATGGAACTGATCATCGCAACGATTTCGGTCCAGGCATTAATTCGCCACCAGAACCAGCGCAGGATATAAATTAAGCCGGTACCTGCTCCCAGTAACAGGAGTAGTTGGAAGGCCTGTCCGGCACTGGTCAATAATAAGCCGAGTCCGAGTCCCAGAATAGTAGAAACAACCGTAAAAAGTCGGCCTGCCCAGACCAGGTGCTTCTGTGAAGCATCGGGGCGGATAAAGCGCTGGTAAAAATCGTTGACCAGATAAGAGGCACCCAGGTTGAGCTGGGTAGACATGGTCGACATAAAGGCCGCAATCAAGGAAGCCGCTACCAGACCCAATAAGCCTTTCGGTAAAAGTGTCAACATAGCCGGATAGGCTACATCGTGCCCTAGTTTATCGGCAGAGAGGGCTGGGAAAGCCGTTTGTAAATCGTCGAGCTCCGGAAAAACAACGAGGGAGGCCAGGGCGATTAGAATCCAGGGCCATGGTCTTAGTGCATAGTGCGCCGCGTTGTATAAGAAAGTGGCACCGATAGCGTGTCGCTCGTTTTTAGCCGAAAACATCCGCTGGGCAATATAGCCACCACCACCAGGCTCAGAACCCGGATAGTAAGAAGCCCACCACTGCACTGCCAGGGGTACAATCAAGACGGGGATCCAAATGTCCGGATTACTCATGTCTGGCAATAAGCGAATGCGGGAGCTCACGAGGTCATTGGCTAATAAATTACTTAAGCCACCCACTTCCGGAAGGTTAATCAGGTAAATACAGGCCCAAATCGAGCCAATCATAGCAATCACAAACTGTACGAAATCAGTGATAATGACGGCTTTTAGCCCCCCCAGTGCACTATAGACCAGGGTGATAGAACCGGCAATCAACAAGGTGATCCAACCCGGTATACCCAGCATGACCTCCCCGAATTTTACGGCGGCCAGCGAAACGGCCCCCATCACTACGACGTTAAAGATCAATCCCAGGTAAAGTGCCCGGAATCCCCGCAAGAAGGTAGCCGCTTTTCCGCTGTAGCGAAGCTCATAAAACTCCACGTCGGTTAGCACCCCAGAACGTCGCCAGAGTTTGGCATAGACAAACACCGTCAGCATACCGGTGAGTAGGAAAGCCCACCAGCCCCAATTGCCAGCTACCCCGTTGGTTCTGACCAGGTCGGTTACCAGGTTAGGGGTGTCGGCAGAAAAAGTCGTGGCTACCATTGATACACCTAATAACCACCAGGGCATATTCCGGCCCGATAAAAAGAATTCTGAAACGCTGGAACCAGCCTTCTTGGAAGAGGCGATTCCGATGATCAAGGAAAGAGCAAAGAATGCCCCGATGATGATCCAGTCTAATGTCGATAAGGTCATACGTTAAAGTAGTGTTTAGAAGGCTAATTTAAGATTATTTCGTCGATAAACAACCAGGCCGGATTACCGGCTCCCCGACGTCCCGGTGGGATCATTCCAAAGTTAGGTACTTTTATTTCCAGATAACGAGCATTGGTGGATTTTAGATCCATACTAAGTTCGGCTACTTTGGTATCCCCCTGGGGTACCCGAGCAGTAAATAATAACCCCTTATCCTCTACCGCGTTTTTAAGGCGTACCTCTACCGATTTTGGGGGATAGATCCACTGGCCCGGGGCCCGGAAAAACCGAAAACGAATACTATTTAGTTGCTTTGATTCCTGAAGATCTAGCTCTGACTCAAAATCATCGCCGGAAAAGCCCAGCCACTCCTTATCCTTGAATTGCTCATTACTGCCCAGAATACCGTTAATAATGACGGTGCTGCCACCCGCGTTGTAGGCTGGGCTCGGAGCGCGCGCTAATTGCAATTGAGCATCGGTTGCCAGATGCTGCTGGAAGTTTACCTGTGCAGATCTGCCCAATGTTTCATTTTCGGCAAAAGCCTGACCTCTGTAGATACCCGTGCTATTCAGTAGGATAGGCCCATTGTAGACCTTCGATGCTGGACCTGGCTCGGAACCATCCGTCGTGTAATAGATTTGGCCCGTGTTTGCCAGGTTTGTAAATCTAAGCTTCCAGGTGCCAGAAGACTCTTGTTCCAGCTCAGTTTGTAAGTGATAAAGTGGGTTGGCCGCATTTACATCCGCACTTTTTAGCCAGCGCAGGTGATTTTCCAGGCGATCGATAAAGCCGTCGAAGCTTTTGTTGTCTTGTTTCGTCCAACCCGTTTCGGCCAGGGCAAGACCGCGTGGGAAAGCCATATATTCGGCTTTTTCTGGGGTGGAAATATATTCTGTCCAAAGGTTTCCCTGTACGCCCAGTATGTATTTTGCTTCCTCCTCACTGAGTTCTTCCGGAACCGGATGGTATCGGTACACTTTTTCAAGGGGTAGGTAACCACCAATAGCCAGCGGCTCATCCGGGTGTTGAAATTGGTAATAATCGAGGTAACAGTGGCTGGTCGGGGTCATAATTACATCGTGGCCTTGTTGGGCGGCTTCAATACCTCCTTCTTCTCCCCGCCAGGACATGACCGTAGCGTTTGGCGCCAGCCCTCCTTCCAGGATCTCGTCCCAACCGATAATCTGCCGCCCGTTTTCGTTGAGGAATTTTTCCATTCGCTGGATAAAGTAGCTTTGTAGCCCTGCTTCGTCTTCCAGGTTTTCTTTTTTAATGAGTTCCTGGCAAAAAGCACTTTCTTCCCAGCGGGTCTTGGGGCATTCGTCGCCACCAATGTGAATGTATTCACTGGGGAAGAGGTCCATCACTTCAGTGAGTACATTCTCCAGAAAGGTGAAAGTGGCTTCCGTAGGGCAGTAGACCTCTTCGGATACGCCCCATTCTGTTTTTACCTTTATATCACCGCCCCCGCAAGACAATTCGGGATAGGCAGCCAGGGCAGCCTGAGCATGTCCGGGCATTTCAATTTCCGGAATAATTGTGACAAATCTTTCCTGAGCATATTGTACGATTTCCCGAACTTCTTCCTGGGTGTAATAGCCGCCGTAGCGCTTTCCGTCGTAGCGTCGAGGGTAATCGTTCAGGTGACCAACTATAGTTTCGTCGCGATAGGCTGCGACTTTCTGTAGCTTAGGATATTGCTTGATCTCGATACGCCAGCCCTGGTCTTCGGTCAGGTGCCAGTGGAAGCGGTTCATTTTATACTGGGCAAGGAGGTCAATGTATTTTTTAATAAAATCTACCGGAAACATATGCCGACCGACGTCCAGAAGTAGTCCCCGGTAAGCAAAGGCTGGTTCATCTTCGATGTGTACGCAGGGGATTTCTACGGGTAGTGCACCGGTGCTTTGTTGCTGAATCAATTGCTGCAGCGTCTGAATCCCGTAAAAGACGCCCTGCGGCGCTCCGCCCTGGATAAGTACCCCTTTCTGGGTAATGGTGAGTAAATAGGCTTCTGATGCCAGGCCTTCTCGCAGGCTTAATTTGATTTTTTGTCCGGTGGCTCCGGTGTTCAGATCAAGGGATTGTTGCGCCAGCCAGGATTGTAAATAATCAGCCGGGAGTTGAAGTTCAGCGATATCCGAGTCTATTTCGATTTGCGTATCTTCATTCAGCTCAAAGTAACCTATCCCCGGAGCCATATTGTTGGGCAGTGGGATAATTTGATAGTCCGCTTTTTGATGAGGCTCACCGTTATCAGGGGAGCATTGCGAAAAAAAGCAGAGGATAAAGATGTAAAATACGGATAAGGTGGCTAATCTCTTCATCTTGAATATGGCTTAAAAAGGAGGCCGTAATGACAGCCTCCTCAAAATAATGTATGAAACTTAAAAAAATTATTTTTCTTTTTGTTTCCAGTCGAAGCGCCATCTGCGGAAGGCTTCCATTGCTTCGTATTCGGCCAAACCGAGTGCGCGATAGGTCTCTGCCGTTTCGCGGTTACGATATTCGGCGCGTTGCCAGAATTCGCGTTCGTCATTACCCGGAAAAGGAGGACGGTCTTTCTGCGACTGGTGCATAAAGATGGCTTGCCGCTTCTTTTTGAGTTCTTTGGGACTGAGTGGAACTACCATCTCGATTTCATGGGTCGACCATTCGTGCCAGGCACCCCGGTAGAGCCAAAGCCAGCAGTCTTTGATCCAATCGTGCTTTTTCAGTTTTTCGAAGGCCTGGAAAATGGCTTCCAGGCAGACCCGGTGGGTGCCATGTGGATCGGCCAGATCACCGGCCGCATAGACCTGATGAGGTTTGATTTCCTCCATTAACTCAGCCACGATCTGGATATCTTTTTTACCAATGGGTTTTTTGCGGCTTCTTCCCGTTTCGTAAAAAGGGAGATCCAGAAAATGAATCTGCTCGTCTGGAAGGCCACAGAATCTAGCGCCGGCTCTGGCTTCCCCGCGACGGATCAGGCCCTTGGCCGTTCGAACGGCGGGAAGATCCACCTCGGTCGGCTTCTTTTTATGAAGGGCGGCGATGGCATCCTTCAGTTTGGCTTCAATTTTTTGCTGCATCTCGCCACTCTTACCTTCAAATTGGTTGTATTCGCGCATGAACTCCAGGAAGCGAAGGGCATCGTGATCGTGGACGGCGATATTTCCCGACGTTTGATAAGCCACGTGTACTTCGTGTCCCTGCTCAACCAGTCGAAGAAAAGTACCACCCATCGAGATGACATCATCATCGGGGTGGGGACTGAAGATGATAATCCGTTTTTTAGAGGGGGTGGCCCTTTCCGGTCGGGTGGTGTCATCGGCCTTAGGCTTTCCGCCTGGCCAACCAGTAATCGTGTGTTGTAGTCGATTAAAGATGCGAATATTAATATCGTAGGCAGTAGCGTATTCAATGGTTAGATCACTGAGTCCGTTCTCCGCGTAGTCTTCGTCGGTGAGTTTTAGAATGGGTTTATTGACTTTTTGCGAAAGCCAGACGACTGCTTTGCAGACCAGGTCATCATTCCACCTACACATACCCACCAGCCAGGGGGCATTGAATCGGGTGAGTTTTTCGGCGGCAGCCGTATCCAGGTGCGCCCGTACGTTTTCGTGTTTTTGCAGAAAACTAGAAGGTACTACTGCGGTAATCTCTCCTTCGATAGCTTCCTGGAGGATATTGGCTTTGTGCTGTCCCCAGCCCATCAGGTAAATTAAGCGGGCGCCCATGATGGTCTTAATTCCCATAGTGATCGCCCGATAGGGGACATCCTCCTCTTTGTCAAAATCTTTCTGCGCATCGCGCCTGGTCAAAGCATCCAGCCTCACCAGGCGAGTGGAGGAAGATAACCAGGAACCCGGTTCGTTGAAACCGATGTGTCCCGTGCGACCAATACCCAGTAGTTGAATATCAATCCCGCCGTTACTGCGGATATCTTTTTCGTACTGCTCGCAGTAAGTTTCTACCTCATCCATTGAAATCGTTCCATCGGGAATGTGAATGTTCTCCGGGGGGATGTCAATGTGATCAAAAAGATATTCTTGCATGAAACGCACATAGCTTTGCTGGGCGTCGGGCTGCATCGGATAATATTCATCCAGATTAAAAGTGATCACATTGTGGAAGCTCAGATCCTCTTCTTTGTGTAGGCGTACCAGTTCGTTATACACCTGAATGGGAGAGGAACCCGTAGCCAGTCCGAGTACAATGTTTTCTCCTTCTTGTTGCTTCTGGCGGATGGCCAGGGCAATCGATTGGGCGATGTGCTTGGCACCTTCATCAGCAGAATCCCAGATTTTCGTTGGGATTTTTTCGACAGACTTAAGTTGGTATTTCAGGAATTTCATTGATCGTTTATGCTTTTGTGATGTTTATGCTTGTAATTGAATACTATCCATGACGAGTGCTCCGGCCCCGAGAATACCTACTTCGGCAGCGGGTAAAGAGGCCCTTAAAACTTTTATCTTATCGCGGTAAACAGCCTGTAAGTAATCATTCATTATTTTTTCTGCAGGTTCGAGTAGGATAGCCCCTGCTTCCGCTAAACCACCGGAAATAATAAAGCCTTCCGGACCCAATTGCTCGCCCAGATTAGCCATGATTATTCCCAAATAATGCGCCGTTTGCCGAAAGGCCTGCTGGGCAATGGTATCTCCCTGTTGTGCTAGCTCAGCTATAATTTTTGTATTGAGTTCCGCAAAGGTATATTGGCGAAGAGGACTGCCTTGTAGATCTTGCCCCAGGAGCTCAAAGGTAGTACGCTTCAGGCCGGTAGCAGAAAGATAGGTCTCCAGGCAGCCCTGCTTTCCACAATTGCAGGAGCGCCCGTTGATCTGTATAATGCTATGCCCAAACTCTCCTGCCAGGCCGCCCTGGCCGTTAATGATTCGCCCCTCTGAGTAAGCGGCGTAGCCCAGGCCGGTGCCAAGCATAAGAATTACAAAATTGTCCATACCCTGCGCAGCGCCCCAGTATTTCTCTCCTAAAGCAGCCACCTTGGCATCTTTGAGTAAAAAAACGGGCAGTCCGGTCAGATCATTCAAGAATGATACAATGGGAATTTTATCTGAAAAGGGTAGATTAACCGCGCCAATAATCTCACCATCCGCGGTACTGTGCCCCGGGGCACCTATGCCAATGCCGCTCAATGAAGCTAGATCGGTTCGGGTGGTGGTCAATAGTTGCTCTATGTGTTGGCTCAGTACCTGAAAGAAGTGGGAAATGGATTGTAGCGTCTGAGTAGGGAAGACGAGCTTACTTTGGATCTGGCCCGACCCCTTAATAAGACCCAGCTTTACTGAAGTTCCACCGATATCAATGCCTAATAGATTGCTCAAGACACATAGCTTTAAAATGAAGTATAATGATTGTGCTGAGACAAAGATAGCAAATATTTTACATTTCTGTGTGCGAACACAGAAAAAATTATATTTGCTGTTTTTCGTTAATATCTTTATATATTTACGTATTCGTTATAGCCTATAATCGTTCAGTACAGCAATGAGGAAAAAAATTCGTATTAAAGATATTGCCAAGAAGGCGGGCGTCTCTACGGGAACAGTAGATCGGGTACTCCATAATCGGGGAAATGTTTCTGCCAAAGCCAGGGTAAAAGTAGAAAAGGTGATGAAAGAATTGGAGTACGAACCCAATATCATTGCCAGCACACTGGCTTACAATCGTGTGACTACCATTGCCGTTCTCTTACCGGATCCAGCCATTGATGCTTATTGGTCTTACCCTTTAAAAGGCGTGGAAAAAGCAGCAAAGGCCTATGCACACTACGGGGTAGAAATTAAGCCCTGTTTTTTTGATCTTGGTGATGCGACGCACTTTTTAAGTATCGCTGCCGAAATTGTCGATCAGTCGCCCGACGCTATTTTGTTTCCTCCGCTTTTCCAGCGAGAATCAGAACAACTACTGCGGGAAATTAAGGGGAAAGATATAGTGGTCTCCTTTATCAACACCGATCTGGAGGGGCAGCGGGTGCTATCTTACGTCGGGCAAGACTCTTACCAAAGTGGTGTGTTGGCTGGCCGCTTATTAAATATCGCTTCCACCAAAGTACGCAAAGCCCTGGTCTTACATCTGGATAAGGAGATTACTAATGCCAAACACCTGCAGGATAAGGAACGTGGTATGGAGGACTATTTTACTCAGAAATTTGCACAAAATGCCGTCGAGATCATCCGTATGCACTTTGGCGATTTCAATGACGAAAGCCAAATGCGGGCCTTCTTTACAAATTTAAAAGTAGAACATCCCGACCTGTCTGGCTTGTTCGTGACCAATTCCCGCGCCTATAAATTGATTAATGCCGTAGCCGATCGAGAACTGGACGGATTGCCCATCGTGGGATTTGACTTACTGCCGGAAAATCTTAGCTATTTAAAAGAACAGAAAATCAGTTTTCTGATCAATCAGAATCCAGCAGAGCAAGGATATAAAGGCGTCACTAATATTGTAGATAAGTTGATTTTTAAAAAAGAGGTGGCACGGATTCAGCATTTGCCCCTGGATATTGTCGTAACCGAAAATGCTTCTTACTACATTGACCGAGAGTATCAGTTTGTGGTATAAAGAACAGATATACCATTCCTTAACAAGTCAAGAAAAAACCTATGCAACCAGATATTACGGATACCAAAGCGACGCAGGCCTTCTGGAAAGCGCGCTATCAAAATGGACAAACCGGGTGGGATATTGGACACCCTTCTCCTCCCATTAAGGAATACATCGATCAGCTGGAAGACAAATCGATTCGGATTTTGATACCCGGTGCGGGGAATGGCCACGAAGCGGCCTATCTGTACGAGCAGGGATTTACCTCCGTTTACATACTGGAAATTGCTGCCGAACCATTACGCATTTTTGCCGAAATGCATCCCAGCTTTCCGCGGGACCAATTACTTTACGAAAATTTCTTTGAGCATCAGGGCCAATACGACCTGATCCTGGAGCAGACCTTCTTCTGTAGTTTTCCTCCTACTCCTGCGAATCGGGAGGTTTACGCCAAAAAAATGCACGAACTACTGCTTCCCGGAGGAAAATTAGTTGGGCTTTGGTTTACCTTTCCTTTACAGACCGATCAGGAGCGGCCACCCTATGGAGGCAGTATTTCTGAGTACGAAACTTACTTTAAACCCTGGTTTGACATTAAAACTTTGAGCGAGGCTTATCATTCGATCAAACCCAGACGGGGAAATGAAGCTTTTGGTATCTTACAAAAAAGAAAATAAAGATGCAGGAGTCGCAACCAGATCAGTATTTACTAGACGAAGGAACGGAGGATCACAAGCTCATTATTTACCAACTATTGATTCGTCTGTTTTCCAACACAAACACAAACAACCGCCCCTGGGGAACGATAGCAGAGAATGGGGTTGGGAAGTTTAATGACATTACGCTTGATGTATTGGATGCGCTCAAGGATTTTGGCATGAGCCATATTTGGTATACCGGAGTGCTGGAGCATGCGACCATGACGGATTACACAGCTTACGGGATTCGGGCCGATGAGCCGACCATCGTAAAGGGCAGGGCAGGATCACCCTATGCGATCAAAGATTATTTTGATGTCGATCCGGATCTGGCGGGTTCAGTACCTCATCGAATGGCTGAATTTGAAGCTTTAATCGAACGGACACACCAGGTTGGTTTACAGGTGATTATTGATTTTGTCCCTAATCATCTGGCACGCCAGTATTATTCTGATCAATCACCAGCGGATGTTGAGCCTTTCGGCAAAAAAGATGAAATAGAGCAAGCTTTTCATCCCCAGAATAATTTTTATTATCTCCCGGGGCAGTCGTTACAACTGCCCGATAATCTTTTGGATCGCAGACCAGATCATGCACCTCCTAAGGGAGATAAAGACTTTGTGGAACGTCCCGCTAAGGCTACGGGAAACGATGTCTTTCACGCCCGACCTTCCATAAATGATTGGTACGAAACAATCAAACTAAATTATGGTGTTGATTACATGAATGGGGCCCAGCAATATTTTGATCCCATTCCGGATACCTGGTTGAAGATGCGGAGGGTTCTACAGTTTTGGCTAGAGAAAGGAATAGATGGCTTTCGCTGCGACATGGCCGAGATGGTGCCCGTTGAGTTCTGGGCCTGGGTAATTCCCCAGATTAAAGCCATTAATTCTCAGGTGGTTTTTATAGCCGAAATCTATAAAGAACAGCGTTATCGCGAATACCTGGAGCAAGGCTGCTTTGATTACCTTTACGATAAGGTACAGCTTTACGATACCCTGAAAAAGGTCGTTCGGCAGCAGGGGAGTACCGATTGGTTAACGGGGATCTGGCAATATCTGCGGGGAATTAATAAAAATATGCTCCGTTTCCTGGAAAACCACGACGAACAGCGAGTGGCTTCTCCAGACTTTGCTCCCGATCCCTGGCATGCCCTGCCAGCCATGGTGCTTTCTGCTACCTGGCACAATGGTCCGGTGATGATCTACTTTGGCCAGGAAGTAGGAGAGCCCGGAGCGGGGCATTCGGGCTTTAGTGGCGATGACGGTCGCACTACTATCTTTGACTACTGGGGCGTACCCTTGCATCAGCAGTGGTACAATCACGGCGCCTGCGACGGAGCGCAATTGCCGGAGAATCGCCGCCATTTACGGGCGTATTACCGGGAGTTATTACAGTTATGCAATACAGAGGAAGCTATTCGTCGGGGACAGTTTTATGACCTTCAGGAGCATAACCGCAGGGGGGAGGGCTACGGTGATCAGGTATTGACTTACTTGCGCTTTACAGAAGAGGAATGTTTGTTGTTTGTTCTTAATTTTAGCGTGGAAGTAAGCCAGTTTTGTAAGGTTAATATTCCGGAGCATCTATTGCGATCACTAGGCTTAGAAAGGAATTTTACCTGGGAGGGTATCTTTGGCACTCAGGAGAAATGGCTATATCAGGAGCAGATAGACCTGATTTTACCCCCTTTAGCCAGTTTTATATTAAAAGTCAGGATCTGATTACGTCCAAAAAAATAGGCGCCCCTAAGGGCGCCTGGTATAGTGATTTCCACTGTTTTTTCTATCCAAGTACTTCCATTTCCTGGACAAATGGCTGCTTATAGTAACGCTTACCGGTAGCATTAGCCAGTGCATTCGCTAAAGCACCGATGACCGGAGGCAGAGAAGGCTCACCCAATCCGGTTGGATTAATGCCATTATCCACAAAGAATGCTTCAATAGCTTCGGGAGCCTCGGTATGACGGATCAGCCGATACTTATCAAAGTTGCTCTGTTCGGGACGTCCTTCGTTAAAAGTGAGACCGCTGTACATGGCGTGTCCGATCCCATCTATAATACCACCTTCTATCTGATTAATGGCTCCTTCGGGGTTGACGACAATCCCACAATCGACGGCGCACCAGACTTTCTTAACCTTGGGGACATCATTTTCTATGGCCACGTCGACTACCTGAGCCACGTAAGAGTTATGGCAGTAGTAAGCGGCTACTCCACGGTAGATGCCAGGCGTTTCGGTACCCCAATTGGCTTTTTCTTTTACCAATTTAAGAACACCTGCGTAACGAGCCGCGTCGTAGTCATTATCTTCTCCTACCGGATTATTTTGGGCCCGGTCGAACAATTCCAGACGGAATTCGATAGGGTCTTTGCCCGCAGCTTCCGCTACTTCGTCCAGAAAGGCCTGCTCTGCTCCGGCAATAAAGTTAGAGCGTGGTGCTCGCCAGGCTCCGGTAGAAATGCTGGATTCTTTGGTGCGATTCTCAGCGTGGTAATTATCTACGGCCCCGGCCGGGAAGCGATCTGCAAAGATGGGACCGCCATCCGTACCTACTCCTTTTACTTCAAAGGCGACCAACTGATTGTTTTCGTCTAATCCTGCCCGGTAGGTAACTTTATAATCTGGACGGTAAGTACCCTGGGTCATATCGTCTTCGCGGGTGTAGATCAATTTTATGGGAGCTTTCATCCGCTGTGAAATAGCGGCAGCTTCCATACCAAAATTACCATAAAGACGTCGGCCGAATCCACCGCCCATGCGGGTCATCATCACGTGGATGTTTTCTGCGGGCAGTCCTAATAATTTAGATGCGGCTTCCCGCAGTGGTTCAGGGGTCTGGATAGGCCCTTCCAGCTCTGCCTTGTCCTCCATGACGTGGGCAAAAAAGTTCATGGGCTCCATGGTATTGTGCGCAAGAAAAGGCGCCTGATAGGTTCGTTCAATTACTTGTGCTGCACTGGCGAAAGCGGCATTGGGGTCACCGTCCTTACGGTCGGGTTCCTCTATGGGGAGGCCAAGCGTTTTTTCCAGGGAGATTTCATGATCGGCCGTACTTTCCAGTGTGCCGAAGGTTTCCCATTCGACTTTAAGGGCTTTTTTAGCTTTCATGAGTTGCCAGGTAGTTTCTCCGACAATCGTTACTAACTGAGGAAAAGCATTATTGGCATAGGTCCAACCGCGATTCCCTTCTCCGGGGTCGCTACTCACAATGAAGGCGTCCTTTACGCCGGGCATTGCTTTGATCTCCGCTTCGTTGAAGGATTTGGCTTTCATGCCAAAAGCGGGTGGATGCTCGATCATAGCCAAGAGCATCCCTTCGCGATCTACATCAAGGCCAAAAAGGGGCTTACCCGTCACAATATCCAGTCCGTCTACATTCTTGGTAGGCGTACCAATGATGGTAAAGTCCTTTGGGTTTTTTAATTCAACTTCTTCGGGGACTTCCATGCTGGCGGCCAGGGAAGCTACTTCCCCATAACCCAGGCTTTTTCCGCTAGCCTCGTGGGTGATTTTGCCCTTACTGACGCTTAATTCTTCGGCGGGTACTTCCATTTGCTGAGCAGCGGCACTGACCAGCATGGCTTTGGCAGTAGCTCCGGCCATACGCAAGCCTTCCCAACTTTGGCGGATAGACTGGCTACCCCCGGCAATTTGTCTTCTAAAGGCCTGAGTGTTGAGCGGCGCCTGTTCGACGATAACGTTTGCCCAGTCGATGTCCAGTTCCTCTGCCACGATCATGGGCATGGCCGTTTTTACGTTCTGACCAATTTCAGGATTGGGAGACATAATGGTGGTTACCCCATTGTCACCAATCTTGAGAAATCCATTTATCTTGAACCATTCATCCGGGGGGGTGATGGTATTCGCCAGCACGTCCTCCTGTGATTGGGGCGTACAGGAAACCAACCAGCTGAAGCCAATGGCCATCCCACCTCCGGCGGCGGCGGATACTTTTAAAAAAGATCTTCTATTAAAGCTTGTTTTTATTTTTGTCATGACAAGTTTTTTTTGAGCGATAAAGACTTAGGTGATCATTAGAGATTCTCAGCAGCAGTTTTCACGGCGGCTTTGATTCTGATGTAGGTGCCACAGCGGCAAATATTACCATCCATGGCCGCGGCGATCTCTTCGTCCTTAGGATTAGGGTTGCGGTCGAGTAGGGCGGCAGCGTTCATGATTTGGCCCGCTTGACAATAGCCACACTGCGCTACGTCGTGTTCTAGCCAGGCTTTTTGTACAGCGTGGAGTCCTTTTTCTCCGAGGCCCTCAATGGTAGTGATTTTTTTATCGGCAGCAGCAGATACCGGAAGGGAGCAAGAGCGCATTGCACCGCCATTGACGTGTACAGTACAGGCACCGCATTGACCAATTCCACAACCGTATTTAGTGCCAACTAATTTTGCATGATCGCGTAATACCCATAAAAGCGGCGTATCCGGATCAACATCAAATTGTTGTTGTTTTCCGTTAATGTTTAGATTGAAAACTGCCATATTCTTTGTGTTTCTATGATGTTGATAATTAAATTTTTTGGAACTTTATACCAAGAACAAAACAAGTCCTTACTTTTTTGGTTCACCGTCTTAAAATAACAAAAAACGGCGACTTTTGGAAGTTTACCTGCAAGAATGCGACGGACGACCTATTTGGATAGCTTTTAGAGGCTAAATTGTCTAGGAATGAAGAGGGAAAACTAATAAATTTCATGAAGAAAATCTTATTTATTCAAACCGGAGGAACCATTGACAAAGACTATCCGCGGTCCAATAAGGGCTGGGCTTTTGAATTTGGGGAACCCGCGACGCGACGGTTGCTGGAGAAGTTACGACCGAAGTTTGAGTTTGAGGTCCTTACGGCTTTTCAAAAAGATAGTCTGGAGATTACCAGGGAAGACCGTGAAGTCCTGGCCGGAATCATAAAAGCTCGAAAAGAATCTCGAATAATTATCAGCCATGGTACGGATACCATGGAAGAAACGGGATCTTTTTTGCGTAAGCAAGCTTTACAGAAAGCGATTGTACTCACGGGGGCTATGCGGCCCGAGCGCTTTTCTAATTCAGACGCTCCCTTGAATGTAGGAATGGCGATTGCTACGGTTCAGTTGGTCGATTCTGGGGTTTATATTTGCCTGCACGGACAGGTACGTAAGCTCGATTAGCTTGTTTGCCCGGGAGTCGTTTATTCATAATGGAGAACCAAAGCGGAGGGACCAAAGCAATGAGCATGGCCGTGGGATAACCAAAGGGCAATTCCGGTGCTTCCGCGCGGTGATCGAGGACCTGGTATTTTTTTGAAGCTAAAAAATGATGGTCCGAATGGCGCGTTAATTCATAGAGAAGTATGCGACCTAGTTGGTAGTCAGCATTCCAGGAATGCTTGGGACTGACCCGTTCGTAGTGTCCTGAAGATAATTGCTGTCGGCGCAGACCATAGTGCTCAATGTAATTAATGGTCTCCAGCAATAAGAAACCAACTACTCCCGCCAGTATAATAGCCAGAATGGAATACCAATGGTTACTCAAAAGGATAATTATCAGCAGATAAAAGCATTGGACCAGGCTGAACCCAATCATTTCGTTGTGATAAGTCCAAAAGCCTCGCCCTTCTTTTCGTAATCTATTGGCTTCTAATTCCCAGGCGTGCACATAACTTTGAATGACCGATCTCCACCAGAAGGTGTACAGGCTTTCATTTTTCCGGGCACTGGCTGGATCTAGCTCCGTAGCTATATTTTTGTGGTGCCCCCGGTTGTGTTCAATAAAAAAGTGCATGTACCAGGAAGGTAGTAATAAGAGCTTGGCCAGAAATTGATTCCTCGCATCGCTTCTATGTCCTAATTCGTGCGCCACATTTATTCCACAGGCTCCTAAAACAATCCCAACGGAAATAATGAGTCCGGTGTATTCTATATTATTCAGCGGGGAGGTATTGAGTACGGTCAGAAAATAAATTAAAGTGCCATAAACGATGGGCAGGTTAAAGTAGAGTAAGTAGTCGAAGAGAGGGTTGCTGAGCATCCTTTGTTTTTGCGGATCATCCAGATTGTGGGTGGACTTCCCCCAAAAAGGTTCGACCAAAGGGATTAGTACAAAAACAAAACCGACAACGGCCCAACTCATACCTCCTCTTTGTTGTAAAGACAGGATACAGATGAACGGAATGAGATAGGCGAGCAGGTATTTTAAGTCCCGAAAGGCCATTGCTGAATAGTGTTTATTGGTTAATGGCATTAAATTAAGGCTTCTACAGTCGGCAAGCAAGTCATTTTGGAGCTTCAAAACGAGAAGAGTAGAACGCGAGGAGAATAAATATAGAACTATTTTTTTAGATAAATTTCACAAAAATATTTTTAATCATTTGTTAATCAGTTTATTATAAGCGAGGTCGTTTATTTTTATTTCACTTTATTAGAAAAATGTACTTTTCTTCTTGTTCAAAGTCTTGCATATTTGTATTGTGAGCGGGAAGAAATGCTTACTGCTCCTCAAAATTGAAATATGTTCATGGGATTATAACGCTGGGGAAAGCCGTTTTTCGGCTTTCCATAGCTTTTTAAATCTTTTGAAATAAAATATAGGTAAGTCATCGTACTTACCCTTTAATTTGGATATGTTCATGGGATTATAATTATTGTACCAAAGCCGCAACGAATCGTTGCGGCTTTGCTCTTTTATACCCGGGCCGTTTATAAACGGTTTTTATTGATGATCTCCAGTAAATCTTCGCGGTAATTCTTTCCAATCGGCAAATGTTTCGCCTTGCCTTTTTCAATAACTTCGACCATATTCCCAACGATGGCGTTAATCCGATTTAGGTTAACGATATAAGAGCGATGGATTCGTCGGAAAGTATCGCTGGGTAGTTTAGCTTCCAGGCTTTTCATCGTTTGCAGGGTGATGACGCGATCGTCGTCCTGGCGGATAATGACGTAATCTTTTAGTCCTTCGATATAAATGACATCTTCGTAATTGACTTTAACCAGTTTTTTATCGGCTTTTACAAAAGTGAAGTCTTCCTGCGTTTTGCCTTCCTCTTTAATTGCCTCTTCGTTATCACTAATTTTCCGTTGGATTTTGATTTGCTCATTGGCCTTATTGACGGCTTTCATAAAGCGATCTAGAGAGATGGGTTTGAGCAGGTAGTCCAGGGCATTTAATTCAAAGCCCTCAATGGCGTAATTAGGATAGGCCGTTGTGAAGATCACGATGGGTGGATTCACCAGGGATTTTAAAAAGTCAATTCCCGTTAATTGGGGCATCTGAATATCCAAAAACATCAGATCTATTTCCTCCGTTTTTAAGGCTTCGTTAGCTTCCAGTGCATTACTACACTTTTTTACCAGGTTCAGGTTAGGCACTTTTTCTACATACGTTTCTAAAACATCCTGAGCCAGGGGCTCATCATCTACAATGATTACGTTGATCATATTTATTGATTTTATAAGTCCAGTTTTAAATCCACGGCGTAGGTCTTGGGATTGTTTTCAATCTTAAGATCATATTGTCCGGGATAAATTAAGTTTAATCTTCGATGTATATTGACCAGACCGATACCACCACTCTTGGGGCGATTAGGTTGCTGAATGGGGATTTTGTCTGGTTTACTATTTTCAATAAAAAAATGAATTTGTCGATTCTCAACGGCTAGTCTAATGTTAACAAAACCTTCAGTAATGTGATTATTTAGCCCGTGCTTAAAAGCATTTTCCAGAAAAGGGATAAAGATAAGGGGGGCGATTTGTTGCTCGCTGAGTTGCCCATTGACCTGGAAGTCAATCCGTACATTGTGTCCCTGTCGCAAGCTTTCCAGATCGATATAGTTCTGTATATAATTTACTTCTTTTTGGAGTAATACCCTTTTTTCATTGCATTCGTATAGCATATATCGCATCATTTCGGATAACTTGATAACGATTTCGGGGGCTTTATCCGATTTTTTAAGCGTAAGTGCGTATAGGTTATTGAGGGTATTAAACAAAAAATGCGGATTGATCTGAGATTTTAGAAATCTGAGTTCCGACTGCATGGTTTGGGTTTGGAGTTCCTGTTTCTCGCGTAATTGCCGTGCCCAGTCAGTGATGATTTTAAATAGGGTAGAGGTGGTGCCAACAAAGAGTGCAAATAAGAAAGAGGCAAACTGATTGTTGACGATTTCCTGTTGGATCGCCGGATAACCGGAATATTTAATATGTAGGGTCAACATCTGCAGGGGAGTGATGATCAGGACAGAAAGAACCAACAAACCGGCATAGGTGAGGAATTTTTTCTGGGTCAGGTAAAACGGAATGAGGTAGAGGAGGTTAAAATAAACCAGCAGGCTAAAGAAAAAAACGTAGATCAAGCCGTCGGTAAGGGTAAATAGAAAACCCCGGTCCGTTCCTTCCAGAATCATGATGATGATCAGTACACATAACCAGAACAACCCATGGTAGACCCCCCGGGTAGAGAAGAAATCGTAAATATTTTGCTTGTTCAGCTTTTTGCTTTGGCTTGTTGTCATTTACTCTCAAAAATTAGGCAGTAATCCAAAGTAAAATAAAGGTAGGAAATCCTGCTCAGAACTTCGATGAATTCCTTTCTCTATTCGTCGAGTGATCTTTTTATGGCCTGAATTTATTTTTGTAATTTTGCCATTTCACAAAATACACCAAATTAATGAAGGCATACGTTTTTCCAGGACAGGCTTCCCAATTTGAAGGAATGGGTAAAGATATGTACGAGGCTTCCTCTCTGGTTCGCGAACTATTTGATCAGGCGAACGAGATTTTAGGTTTCTCGATTACGGATATCATGTTTGAAGGCTCCGCAGAAGACCTGAAACAAACCAAAGTAACCCAACCGGCGGTATTTTTACATTCTATTGCTAAGGCGAAAACACAGGCCGATGATTTTCATCCTGATGCGGTAGCGGGACATTCGCTAGGAGAATTTTCAGCCTTGGTAGCCGCGGGCGCTCTGACCTTTGAAGATGGTCTGAAGTTGGTGCAACAAAGAGCGATGGCCATGCAAAAGGCCTGTGAAGCCCGTCCCGGCACTATGGCTGCTATTCTTGGTATGGAAGATGCAGAGGTGGAAGCCGTCTGTAAAGAGATCGACGAAATTGTGATCCCTGCCAATTACAACTGTCCCGGACAGTTAGTAATTTCGGGTACGGTAGAAGGTATCAACCGGGCCGTTGAGATCCTCCAGGAAAAAGGCGCCCGTCGGGCCATTGTATTGCCCGTTGGGGGGGCTTTTCATTCTCCATTAATGCAGCCCGCCCAGGAAGAACTGGAAAAAGCCATTGCCGCTACGCCATTTCAGGCGCCCACCTGTCCGATATACCAGAATGTGAATGCTTTGCCGCAAACAGACCCCGA
>Ga0102940_1000428_pt1 | contig 29022 bp, 11 predicted proteins | sample SalPonR2_C_D1_MG_FD_78215 | JGI IMG/M metagenome (GOLD analysis project Ga0102940, IMG submission 78215) | Salt pond soil microbial communities from South San Francisco under conditions of wetland restoration - Salt Pond MetaG R2_C_D1_MG | ecosystem: Environmental > Aquatic > Marine > Intertidal... | reverse complement strand
ATGATAAGGTAAACATTGCTGTAGTTGAAACAACCGGAGGGCAAGTTACCTCCAAGATAATAGCTTCAGAGTATTACTCGAACGGTTCAATAGAGTTCACCCATAGAAACCGGGACCAATTGGTTAAAGATATTCCTTTAGCTAAAATCCTAGTTAAACAAAACGAATATATTCGCGGTAAAGACTTGTTTCAGTACGACGGTAGGTTGTTTTTGTACAACGTTCGAGGGGAGGTCAACCTGGACTATCAAGAAAGAGCATTTGATATAGATGTTGGGTATGAGTCTGGTTTAGTTCCAATATCAGAAGCTGAGAACTGGCCAGGGTTGAAAAGAAACGAAGGGTATATATTTGGGATACATTTCAACCTGATAGATAATCGGAGGACAAGAACTTTTTTTATAACAAACAATGGGGTTTTGGTTGATGCAGCCCCTAATATTGAGTCTTGCAACGACTGTAATGCTTACGCTAACAACGCCCAAAGAGATGGTAGCATTGTAGAAAGCCCAAGCTTTGAAAGAACTGTTGAAGACAGCGGTGTTGATTTCGTAAGGTACAGTGTTGGAGATTCTTTAGATTTATTGAGTGAAGAGGATATAGACGCTTCAGATGTTGGAGAAGTACCGGATGCGGAATCAGCCCAAGCTGAATTTGATGACAACGGTGAGTGCGCTTGTCAAGCCTATTCTGAAGTTCTAGCTAACGCTGGTAGTAGTCCTGATTATGTGCAACTACAAGCAGAAGCGGAGATGAGAACTAGGGAATGTGAGTGTGCCGCTGAGGGTGGAGCTATGAGACCATTGGAATATTCCGAGTCAGGAATGCCTATACCGTCCGAATCTTTAGTTGATCCAATCAGTAGGTTTGCTATGAGGATGCCTTTTGCGGATATTATTTTTGAGTTACCGAACAGGGACGGTTTACTTAAGTTTAAAGAAACTGTAGATTCTCACCCTTTTTTCACCGGAGGATCATCCCCCACCCCAACTGACCTAATATCGCCATCCCAACCATCAGCATCATCCAGCTTAGGTTCTTCCGCAGGGATAAGTGATCCGCTATATGAAGACAGTAATGATTATTGTAGTATAGAACAGATAGAAGCTAACCTGTGTGATTGCACTATAGAGCAAATAAATCAAGGAGAGGTGGAACAAGAAGATTGCCACCTTTTAGCCGGAGGTGGTGGTGCCTCTGGTAGATGCTCAGGGGGTGGTCGAATTGAACCAGGAAGCAAGCAATTCAACGAAAAGGTTGGTCGGTTCGATCCCTTAAGTGGTGGAACATTGCCTGATACTATAAGGAATGTTACAATGCGAACTGAACCTATGGTCCCTAATGTGAATGATCCTGATAGAGGTAGACCTTCACGTAGTGTATCGATGCGAACAACAGGTCAAGAAGAAAATATCCCTTGTGAACCAACAATAATCTACGAAGATGGTGATTGTTGTAAGATAAAAGAAGTCATTCCTTGTATTGACGGCACGGGACGTTTTGGTAAAAAAGAATCTTGTGAGACATTTCCTGACACTAAGAAATGTTCCAGGGAGTCTAATGCTAGGAACTTCGGAGAATACTCCGGAGAAAATATCGGAATATTTGTCACACCATCTGCTGCTATAGAGCCGCATTTCGTATCATACCACGATGGGGTTCCAACCACAGAAACTCTAGAAAACTATGAGGGTAATAATGGTTACGCTAGGTTAATATGGCCTACGTTCAAAAATATACCTTTGCCTACAACTGAAGAGCTGGGCGGAATACCTCTCAATAAGAAAAACCCTTTTACAGTAAGTATGATTAAAAGGGACAAGAACAACAGGTCTGTCATATCAGGATTACTTTTAGAAACAATGAAAGGTGATATATACGGAGAAGATTTTGTTACAGGTAGGCATGGTGTAAACTCTAAAGTTAACATAGATAGGTTTTTCGAAGGACAAGATAATTCTAGAAGGTTAGATCCAATCAGTCCAGCTAATGATACACCAAATTACATATTTCATAGTCCAGATACCCACTTCGATCGACCAAGCTTGAGGTTTGATCGAATAGAACACACGATGACTTTATTCGGTAAGGGTAAGAAACATGGTCTGTATGCAGAAGGAGACAAACCCGAAGGGCTATTTCAAGCTAGAGTTCACAGGAAAGGCGCTAGAAGTGCGGTAAACCTTAATAAGTTTGAACTAAAACAACCGAACCAGTCGTACTGTTACAAAAATGGATCATACGCTGATGCTGATGGTGTTGTATCCAAAGAGGACGACTTCACCTACCCGTTCAGTAACAAAGCCAGGGAGTCTTCTGTATTCGTCGAGTCTGAGGAATTGGTTGGAGAACACATAGGAGACAGTTCCTTCGATAGGGATGTTGAAAATCACACAAAGTATATAGATGACGCTAGGGCTAAGTATGTTGATCTCATACGAGACATTCCTGATCAGTATGGTAATTTAGAAAGCAGCACTTTTGTGCCTATAGCTCAAGGTTCAGCAGAAAATGTAGGAGATGATTCGGTAGCTAGCATTACATGCAGAACCGGTGATTCGTTCGTGAATTTATTTTCAGTAAAAAGAACATCATATGTTTCTGATAAAGTCAACCCTTCACCTGAAACTGGACTTATAGCTAAGCCGATAAGCGATATTGTGAGCTATTTAGGGCTTGGCGGGAATGATGCAGCTGATTCGGAAGGAGCGCTTAAGTTCTTTGGTAAACTGTTTAGGAGCCTTGGAGCAGCTGTGTTCGGTCCAGTGTGTGGAACAGTTCCTGTAGAAGGGGATGTTGGAGGAGAAAGAGGTGACCCCAGGAACGACAATACCTTAAACGGTGAGGACCCGAACCATGATGCCTATTTCCCCCAAGTTCAGACAACTTTAGTAAGTTTCTTTACTGAATCGTATGTCAACCTTGGTTACAGGGGAAGTGGAGATAGTCCGGAGACTTCTACGTACCGGGACCTCAATGGTCAAAAGTTAGATGCTTCGTTTTATGGCAAAGAGGGCGGTTACGAAAACTCTTGGTTAAATAGGTACTATGCGATAATGACCGAGAACGCGAAGTGGAAGTTGTTAGCTAGAGTCCTTGCAAATTTCGCATTTACCTACCTGATAGGTATTGTAATTATGCTCAAAGGGTTAGCGATGTTTGTTGAAGGCCTTAGCGGATTAATAGTTGGTATGGTTTTCGGTATAGGAGCCCCTGTAGCAATAGCCGCTGGCGCACTGTTGATAGCTGTAGGAGCGATATGGATTGTAAGGTGGTCCAACAGTGAGGTTGATAATAAAGCCATAGATGAGCTGTTAGGTATAGACGGATGTTATCCGGATGAGATATTAGACCGTGGACAGCATTATAAGATGGAAGACGATCGGGTTAGAGGTTTTGAAGATAACCATTACGAGTATAACTACGATTACTCTAGGATGAACGTTTTAGATACAAACTTAGGTATACCGGCCAATTATAAAACTTGTGATTGTCAGTCAGAAGAAACAATGCTTATACCTTATAGTAACAAACAAAACCCCGGGTCCTGGACAGATGCTTACAGGAACTTCAAAGTCAACAATTTTGTTCAAATGCCGGCGCATTCTGGTCCTATTAAAAACATGTTCGAGTTCCAAAATAAAGTATATGTGCACACTACAGACATGATATACGATATGCGATCATCCCCCTCGCAGATCCAAACATCGGATTCGACAGTATACTTAGGTCAAGGTGATGTTCTAAATAACCCAATAGCTCTATTCTCAGGCCCTACAGAGGGTAGCTATGGGCTTTTAGATCGCAATGCGGCCATAACTACTAAATACGGTTATATCTTCATAGATAGGGAAGCTAGAGAGATATTCCTATTTTCTGGAGGATCCGCTCCGCAGTCTATATCTCAGCAAGGACTAAGGAGTTTCTTGAATAACAATTTAGGTTTTGTTGGATTAGAAGATGATCCATTAGACCCAAATGTAGACGAGAAGACTACTGATGGTATGGACTACTCGATAGGCTTTGATCCTAGGTATGATCGAATACTTGTTACAAAAAATGACAAGGAGGAAGGAAATAGCTTTACGGCTTCTTTTAACCTCAAGAAGAAAACCTGGGTGTCTTTCCATGACTATAAACCTAAAGTGTATATTTGGGATAGACTAAATATGTATAGCTTTAATGACGGAGGCTTATGGAAACACAACTCAAGGAAGAAGTTCTTAACATACTATGGTAAGAAGTACGACATGTCTATAGACTTGGTACTAACACACCCTGAGAGTTATGATTCTTTCCAATTCTTAGACGGAGTTATCGACACAGAGGCTTACTCCTTTGACGAAGAAACACAACAGTATGTTAGAAACCATAAAGTCACTTTTGATAAAATGTCTTTATGGAATTCGTACCAACACACCGGAGTTAGGGATTTCTTAAACAAAGAAGCCACCCCTGAGTCAATCTTGGACGATGCTTCTGATAAGAGCACAATAGACTTGTCCTTTATTCATAGAAGGTGGAGATTTAATGAAGTGTTCGATTATGTTATAGATTATACGAAACCTCTAATGACCGCAGATAATGGAGATCGTCCGGAGGTTATACAAAATAATATATCGCCCAATATACAAGAAAGTAAATTATATGATAATTATTTCGTAAATCGATTAATTTTTAGTAAATTTGATGATATACGGCTGATATTCAAAGTAGCCATGTATTCTGGAGAACTTAAAGGAGAATAATATTATGGATCCCGCAACTATGTCAATGATAATGGGTGTTTTAGATAAAGCTAAAGCTGATGACAAACGCCTAGAACAGAAAGGTAGAGAAGGTTTAAATACTGCAGCCAATGTTGGTAGTTTTGCGGGTGACCTATTAGTTGCTTCTGCGAATCGCCCTGATGATCAACCTGATGTAAAGGGTGCGATAAAAGGCGGGGCTTTGTCCGGAGCTTCTAAAGGTTTTCAGTCTGGTGGTATATTTGGTGCTTTAGCTGGAGCAATCGGTGGGGCCGGCGTAGCTGGGTTATCCACAGCACAAAATAGGCAAGACTTCGAAGAAACGAAGAAGATAGATTTCGAGCAAATGATGAATGACTCAACGAGTTTACCTTTTGTAGGTTACGCTGAAGAAGGGGGGATATCTGGACTTGAGGTTGATGTAGAATTGGCTCCCGTTCAGGCCGAAAAAGGCGAGAATGTGATGTTGGGTGATTTTTCAATAACTGATGTTAAAGCCGATAAGTCTCATGAAGAAATGGAATCTTCGGATGTTACTGACATATTACCAAAAGGGTCGGTCATATTCTCAAACGATGAGGGTTCTGAGATCCGAAGAGATGATATTGAAGATGAGATGAACCTAATTGCTTACAAACCTATCTATTACGAAGACGGTGACAACAGTAAGACAGGTAGGACAGAGAGAGTTCTTTTCACAGATCTTTACAAGGATGATGAGGACAGCCTTTCTCCTGCTGAGCTAGCCAAGAGGATTAAGAAAAAGTATCCCACTTCTGACAACGAAAAAGATATTTTCACAAACGAGACTAACCGTCAAAATAAAGAAAGTCGAGCTGCTTACCTGGGTAGACTTATTCGATTACAAGAGGGTAATAAAATTGAAAAAGGAAAACCTTCCATGGAGCAAGAGTATGTTCCAAGTTTTGCTGCTGGCGGTACCGTAGGATCCGAGCCACCGGTTAGTTCTGAGAACATGCCTATCCTAAAAAGCGTATTGAAAGATGAGTATGGTTTGGAGATTGGAGATGTTGACCGTGAAACCTTGAGAATTATTAATAGTCAAATTAACAAGCAAAAAGGAAATAGAGGAGGTGTTGATTTAAAAACTTTAGTGTCCGGTGTAGTATCGATGGATGAGATATCGAGTCCTGTAGGGAGGGCAATGAGGTCTAAGCAAAATAACACTTCGCAGGTTTCCGAAAGGTTGTCAGGAGTTCAGCAGGTCAGCCCAGGTGAGGACAGGTTTCAGTATGTAACTTTAGATCCTACGGACCCTTATGGTCGTGGACCTAAAATGCCATCGAGTCCGACTGCTGCAGTTAGGGGTGGTAGAACCACAACCCCTTTGGAAATGTTAGACAAAGATGGTATCAATCAGTATGTAGAGTCTATAAACCAAAACCCAGAAAGGTTAATAAAAGACGTAGCTGACGGTAAGGTTAGCAAGTCTGACCTAAACAAGCTTAAAGCTTTAGGTGATCCTGATATTAACAGGAGAATTGATGAGACTTATGCTAAACTAGGGGATCGGTTAGACAGATTAGATGCTCAGAATAGAAACAATAAGATCAAACAGTTACGAAGATCTGGAGATGCTTTTCGAAGAAAGAGAGGGCTGAACGCTTTACGTTTTGGTTCTGCTGCGGCGGGAACTCTCATGCAATCCAACAGGGAAGATCCTGCATTGAAACAAACAGGAGACCTTTCCGAAATGTACGCCGATACTCCGGAGTCTATAATTGCTGAACAAGAGAATCAAGCAAGGGCCTCCATCGCGGCAAGGGCTAATCAGTTAGAGAACATGGGAGCCAGTGCTAGCCAAATAGCTAACAGTCAAGCGGCAGCTCAATTTGAGGTACAGAAAACTGTCAACAGGATAAGGTCACAGTTTGAAATGCAACGGGCAAATAACCGTAGTAGTAGGGCCCAGGTCAGACAGAACGTACAAAATTACAACAACGAAAAAATAACTCAAGCTAGGAATGCGGAAAGAACTAACCAAAACCAAGCAATAGCTGATCTTTTTGGAGCCCAAGGTAACTACTTCGAAAGAGCTGAGCGAATTGGAGATCAAGAGTTGGGTTACGAAAATGCTATCGATCGAGAGTATAACACTAACGAGCAAAACATGTTTCAGAATAGACTCAATGCTGAATCTTCAGAGTTAAACACTGATATAAACGCTGCCAACTTAGATAAGAGGCATCAGTCCCTTCAAGATTTTATTAACTATCAGAAAAATAACCCTACACCTAACCCGGACATACCGGTTGAGAAAATAGGTAAGTCAGACTTAGACAGAGGGGATGATATGAACCGTGGGAGTTATTATGATCCTTTCGCTAGAGTTAGTCGCCCCATCCAACAACCTCCCTTGATCGAGCCCCAAATATCATTACCTCCCATTCTGGAAGACCGCCGAGTTCCTGAGATAAACGTAGAACCAATCCTCCCCATTCCTGAGAATTTACAGGAAGAAGACGAGGAACCTTTCGGCCAAATTGAGGGCTCAATATAAAGTAAATTTAAAACATGGCTAGGACTAGAGTAAACGATACTGCTAGGGTTTCCGATCTTAATTATGAGGGAACGTTAGACATACAGGATATTGATTTGAACCCATTGGATGATGCGGTCGAACAGTACAATGAACTGAAAACTGACGAGTTTGATAGGCTTGAACAGAACGTTAAAGCAACAAGTGAACTTCAAAATGAAACGTTATCTGAGTCTTTTGATAACGTTGCTCAGAAAGAATTATACGAAGAACTACGTGGCGATTACGGTATGACTGATGAAGGAATGTGGGGCGTAGACTTCGGTAATGAATATTCGGTAATGGCTACCCAAAAGAAGGCATCTAAAATGCTCCAAGATCCTAGGTACCAAGACATGAAAAGGGAGCAAGTAAAAGCTCAATCTGCTTTTGACTACCTACAAAAGAATGCCGAGAAAATGGGGGAGTTGGCTCCTCTAATGGCTCGTAGGTTGAATCAATACTACGAGGGGGAGATTAGCGCATTTGATATCAACCCTTCAGATTACATACCTTTCGATCTAGATGGCACAATGACCACTGTTTCTGAAAACATGCATGATGATATTAGTACCATAATCCAATCTACAGATAACCCGAGTGTTGACTTTATTTCTAAACTGGTGAGTAGAGGTAGAGATCGTGTTGGAAGGATAGCCCGGGAGTACATGTTGAAAGATGATCCGGCTACAAGGAACACGATGTTGCAAAAAGGGTATGTAACTGAAGATGGAAATGGAGAGTTCCGCATAACAGAACTCGGTATGCAGGAGATAAGGAAGCAACAAGAAATATTCGGTAAGAGACAAGAAGTTTACCAATCTCAAGTTAGAAAAAGCAAAGGAGGTAAGAGCTTGTTTGAAGAATTAGAAATACCTGCAGATAGTACCAGGGCCGCTTATTATAACGATGACAGCGCTAAAGGCAGACAAGCTCAAGCCATGGATAGGACACTGTGGGACTTAAACGCTCCATCTAGTACATTAAATAGTAACGGGTTTGCCCAAATGGTATATAACCAACAACCAGAATCACCCGAAGAACAAGCCCGGTTTATGGCAGACGTAGCAACTCAGTACCCAGAAGTTTTGTACGCAGATCCGTTTTTTAGGAGTTTGGAGGATACCAATATCCAATTATCAGACGAATCTCAAAAATTAGTTAATGGATTTTTAGCAGATTTAGCTAAGGACAGGAGCATGAGGGAGGTGTTGCAAGACGATGGAACTTTGAAAATAGATGGTAAAAAGTTAAAAGACGAGGGTGGGTCTGAAATACAAATCTATGACATCATGCCTAATGGGTTAGGTAGCTATACTTCGAACTTTTCTAGAAGTGTCAACGATGGTAAATTGACTGTTCCTGAAAGGTGGAATCCTCTTAGAGCTCATGCTCAACAAAGAACTAACAATAATCCTACGGTCCAAGGAACAAATACGCAGACTCAAAGTGTTAGCTCTAGTGGAGGTTCTAATTCAGCTTCTACTAGGATGGCATCTCCAGAAGATTTAGGATCTTTTGGTATGACGAGCCCTGCTTCGAACAATAAGGAGGGTGGAGCTGTTTCTACAGAAATGAACATGTCTAATGCTGAAGTTGTTGAAGATTTTGACAACAACTGGGATTATGCGAAAATAGGAGATTCTTACATGACAAAACGCAAAGGTTCCGACAAATGGAACGCCGCAGGTGATGCTAGAGAAGCTATTGCAAACAAAGTATTTAACAGAGGTAATATGAACGAAGAAATTTCAAAGAAAACATCTGAACCAGCTATGGGCCCAACCAACGAAGAACTTTCCAACACATATGAACCAGGCTCTAATGAAAACTTAGATGTACTGAAAAACGAAATAGGAACAAAAGAGACTAATAACACTTACGATCTTCTTAACGGAGAAAGGTCTCCTGGTAACTTAGTGAATGGTGGTCATTCGTCCGCCATGGGTAAGTACCAATTCATATGGACTCTGCATAAAGATGACATTAAGAAGTTCGCAGAGCCTGTGGATAAGTTAACCCCTTCTCAAAAGAGAAGGTTTAAGCAACACAGGCATTTTAGGAAACTAAGTGATGATGAGTTGAGATATGTTCAGGGTTACCTTCAAGATAAAGAAGCTCAAGAAAAGCATTTTAATTATCACCATGATAACTACCTAACATCAGGACTTGATAGGTTTAAGAAAAAAGCAAAGAGTGCTGCTAAGGTTCTGACGGATAATCAAATTAAAAGATTAATACACTACTTAGGGGCTGCCGGGGCTACAGAAGCGGCTAATGAAGCAGATTGGGAAGTATCTCCTACAGCTGGGACCGGGGTTAAGAACTCTAAAATTGCAGATTATATCGATATGTCTGATGATCAACTTGCCAAACTAACTAACTCACCTTCTCAGAGAGGTTCAAATTCTAATCTAGCTAGATAATGTCTGAACAACAAGTAACACAACAAGGTAACAATCAGGGTCAAAACCCTGAAACGGTTGAGCCATCTAATGGAGGAATGACACATGCTGAGGTTAGGAAGAATTTCTACGATAGGGTAGTAGAGCCATTGGAAGAAAAACCACCTCTTGAGGATTTTGAAAGAATTCTACAGACACCTAATGGTAGAAAAGCGGCTTATCAAAAAATCAAGGAACTGTCTGAGGCACAAGGTAAGCCAGTGGGAACATATGATCAGTTCGAAAGAATTATTGGTTATGGTGGTCAACCTGAATCGCAAAACAACCAACAGCAGCAACCTGCTAATCCCGGCGACCAAGCCCCTGACCAAGCTGTCGACCAAGAGGGAAGAGATTTTGAAAAGAAACAAGCACTTGTTGAGGCCAAACGCATAAAGAAGGAAGTTTTTGGAAACAAAATGGATGAGCTTAGGTCCACTCATGACCCACAAGGTAGTCACTATCTTGCTAAAAATAAAAGTTCTACACAACAAGCAGAGGAATTAAAACAAAAAGCTAACAGGGCAGCAGAAGCAGCAGCTGAAGAGTACTTAGAGCAGTCTGGAATAGATGTTACGGAGCTTAGCACAGAAGAAGTTGGTGACCTGTTTTACAACCTTAGTAATGTAGAAGATTCTGCTGACAGAAGAGGAGATAAGGTACAAGAGGACTTAGAGAACGATTACTGGTTGGAAGGTTTATTTGCTGACAGGGAAGACCCTACTTCTAGAGACGGTAAATTTAAAATGAATGATTTCAAGAAAACCTATAGTAAAGGTTTTCTATCTTCACTTAGCCCAGGTTTGGCCGGATTCTCTTCATCGAGCATTTTCGAGGATAAGGTATACCTATCCCCTGAGGAGATAATGAGTGCCTCTGTAGTAGAAGAGGGTAAGATTCAATACGAAGATTCAGAAACAGGAGAAGTCGTAAAAAAAGATATTCCCGGTTTTGAGAAAGAAGATTTACTTAGCGCTAAAGATTATATAGGTTTGTCTTCTACAATAAAGAGGACTGCTAAGTCTAGTGCCCTTAGTAAGAGAAGTAGTTTACTGAATGGTGCCATGGATGCCACCCTAAACCAAATGTCGGATGAGGATTTAGAGAAACTGAATAACGCGATTGAGGTTTCTAACCAAGCTCCTTCTCAAGAGGATATAGAAAATCTATCAACAGAAGAAAGGGCTAAAATAAATCAATCAGTTGAGACATTCAGAGAGCTCGATCAAAAGTATCCCGGTGTTTTAGATAAAATGAACAAGATACAATCGGCCTACCAAGAAGTATCTGAAGAGTTCGAACAGTTGGAGCGAAAAGAACAAAACGGCCTATTAGTTGAAAAGTTAGAAAAAGAGGTCGAACAGGAAGCTAGCGAAACTTATGCTGATCGAAATTGGTTTACCAACAGGATGGCCAACCTATATAGGTTTGTTCAAGAATCACCTTCCAGATTCATCAACGAAACAACAGCTACAGGAGAGGCAGTTTTAGCGATAGCTGGATCTGAAATGGCCCAGGACCGAATGGTCGCTGGAGCTTATAGTAAATCTACTGACTATGCTCCTAGATCATACCAAGAAAAAGCTGCCGGTGTTAGACAAGTGTCATATTACAATGGTAAAAAAGTTGTGGTGGATGGTGATGGTAACATCGAAGAGGTGTTAGATCGAGATACTGATATTCCAACAAAAGACCCAAACATTCGCAACGCTGATGGATCTATAAACAATGAATGGAGAGAGTCTTTCCATAGCAACCCTGTCTCCAAGGTTACACATACCGACTATAATAACGCATCTATCATGAACCAAATTCAAGTCACCGGTTCAGAGATGACTGGAATTATAGCGTTGGGTATGGCCACTGGAGGGGTAGGGTCCGGAGCTAGAGCTTTAGTAGGAAAAGCGGCCAAGAATAAAATAAAAAGAGGTATTATAAAAACTGGCACCAAAGGAATAGCTAAGGCAAACTTAGGAGCTAGGGCTGCTGAACTCATAGGTAGTGTTGGTATGTTCTCTGGTAGATCTGCTAGAGACGCTGTTAAGGCAGGTTTCGATTTCGATGAGGCCGGTAAGATTGGTTTAACTAAAGGCACAGCAGAGGGATTAGTAGCAGCTATCATACCAACGGTGGGTAAGGCTGGGCAAAACATTAGTAGAGGCCTTGTTGGTAAGAACTCAAGAGTAAAGGATATACTGAAGGCAGCAGGGGAAGCCGGTTCTAAGGTTGATAAACAAGCGATGAAGAATTTACTAAACGTTATCGCTAAAGGTAAATCTAAACGTTCTTATAAGGAAGCTTTCAAATCTTTAAGTAAAGATATTGGTGGGGAAGTTATTGAGGAGAATGCTATGAACGTAATCGAGCCTATGATTAATAGGGGTTACAATAACATATTCACTGGTCATTTTGAAGACGAAAGTATATTTGATCTAACAATGGATCAAATCGTTGAGACATCTTTGGTGGCAGCTGGGGCATCTTTTTTACCAGGAAGTATTAGCGCCCTATCTCAGTCCAGACAAGGTTTAGATTCCGAATATTTAAGTGAGACAATGAAAGCCGTGGTGAAAAACCCTCAGCTTTTTTCTGAGTATTTAGATGATGCTAAAGAGACCGGTTTCGTATCAGAGCAAGAGTATCAGGATATGAGTTCAATAATGTCTTCTGTAGAGCAAGAAAGAGACAATGTGTTGAAGGTTGAAGGCATGAGTAAGAAAAAAGCCGAGGAATACTCTGTATCTTTATTCAGAGAAAAAGCTGCAACGATGGCCGCTCAGGTTGCTGAGGCAGACAACACTGGTAATAATAAGAGGTTTGCTGACATGGCAGATCTTGCTAGAATCGAAAGAGAGTCCATACTTAGGGAAGTTCAAGCTGAAGAGTCTCGAAGAAAAGATGAGCCTCACCAAGGACCTATGGTTAATGTTAGCCCACCTAAGGGCGCTGAACCTTCCGAGGAATCAAGCGATGATCAGGAGCAACAGGATGGTGTAGAGTTGTCAGAGGGAAGAGCTCAAGAAATAGCATATAAGATTCAAAACGACCCATCATCTTTGACAGATGCTGATCGAGCGGCGTATGAGGCCAACCGAACTCAAGTTGAAAAATATGTCGATTCTGAAAATGTAGCATTTGAGTCAGAAATGGCTGATCCGGATAAGAGTAAGAAAGATGCCATCATTAAAAGCGAGGACCCATCTAAAGTAGATGAGGTAGTGTATGAGTCCGTAGATGGTAAGTCTAGAGTTGTAACTAAAGATGGGCAAGAGATGGTACAAGTCCAAACATCCGAGGGTAATTGGAAGTATCACCCTTACCAATCCTCACCACGGGCCAAGCAAGTAAGAAACGAGCTGGCCGGCAGACCTACCCGACAAGAAGCTAGACAAGAGTTTGACCAACAACGTTCACCAAGAAGAACACCGGAGACCTCTTTATCTGATAACTCCACTGTAGCTGAGGCTATGGTTAATACAACAACGCAGGGGGCTCAAGGTCAAGCCATGGTTACGGACAAGGCAACACAAAATAGAGGAGTTCTTGGCATAAACCACCAAAGAGGTACTTTCGAATTTAAGTATGAGGATGAGAATGGTGACACTAAGGTCAAATCTTTAGGAAAAGTTTCCGAACAAAAAGATAAGACACTCAAAGATTTAGGGTTTGCTACAGACAAAAAAGTAGAACCTTTAGGTGACAACAGGTACCGAGTTGATGGTAAGGAGTATATCAACGAGCAAGGTCAGGACGCTGTATCAGAGACCAGGACCGGTAACAGAAAGGTCACACTTACTGATCCTGACACCGGCAAACCTAGAAGATTTTTTACACCAAAAGTTGTTGAAGATCTAGCTTACCAAATATATTTAGAAGAAGCAGCCTCAGAGTCTGATGCATTCGAGGACTTCTTTCAAAGAAAAATAGAAGAATATGAAAGATCTGTCAGATCTAATCAAGAACAAGGACCTGCGCAAGAGGATGGAACAGCTACCGAAGGAGCAACAAATACGAATGTTCAAGGAGTATCTGAACAGGGACAAGAGTCAGGACAGGACAGTGATTCCAAAGGAAAACGAGATATCAAAAGAATCTTCGAATCCTTCTTTGGGGAACGAAAGGATGACTCCGAGACCTTCTCCTCAACCGAAGGAAACCTCAACGTCACAGATGCCGCCGACAACAAACTCCAACGACAAATCCTTAAGCATTTAGAAAAGGCTTTAAAGTTCATATCGAAATCGATGCCTGAAATGCAGGTGGTGGTTCATAAATCAAGAGAGTCATATGAGCTTGCGGTTTTTAATGCTAATTCTAATGCGACAGAAGCGGACGCTAGAATGTCCGCCGGTTTCCACAGCGGAAATGCTATACACATAAACCTCAAATCGCCTAGGCTCAAAAAGAATACTCTTTTTCACGAAATCCTACACCCTGTTTTTCAAATGATAAAGGCCAACAATAAGGACCTTTATATGCAGCTGGTTGAGGAAGTTAGAGATGCTATACTGTCCAATAATGCAGTTAGTAGCTATTTCTCAAAATTCCTAGAAAATTATAAAGAACGAATTCCTCAAAACGCGATACCTGAACAGAAAGCCAGAATTCAGGCCAGGGCTGAGTCTATCATGGAAGAGGAAATGCTTGTTGAGTTTGTATCTAAGATCGCAACTGGGGAGTTGGATACAACAAAAGAACAAGAAACCCAAGTCAAGAAGTCGCTTCGCTCTTTCCTAAAAAAGGCTTTTGGTTACAACAACCCAGATGCTGTTAGGTTAACGGATGGTTCTTTAGGAGGAATGCTGAGAATGATAGCTCAAACACTAAATGATGGTGTTGAGCTGGAGATGGGTGAAAGTAAAGCTGAAGTCGCTGAATTCGACCCCGCTGAGAATTATGACAGCGGTTCTGAAATCGGTCAAGCGACATCTAGACAATTTTATGATAGTCCATTAGAGGCCATGAATGATGCTTCTATAGATAGTGATTCGGTCAGCTCTTCTGCTAGAACTTTCAATACAGATGCTGGTCGGTACCTAGTAGCTAAGGTTGGTCAGTATTTATTACCTTTCTATTCCGATGGTACCAAGTTTGTACCTTTCGCCGGATATACTCAGGATGGAAAAATGATCCCTTTTGTGGACAATTCTGGTGAGTTAATGGTGAACAGTAGTAAGATTGACCATGCCACTAAGTTAATAAATGCTGCCTTTAGTCCAAACACCGACTCGGTTGCTGATTCTGAAACAAACATGGAAGACTTTCAGTCAGCTTTAGCTCAAAGTGCTCCGACAATGAGACAGGACCCTGCCGAAATGACAGAGGAACAATTAACGGAGGCTTTACAAGGGCAAGCCGAGGTTTACTCTGAGCAACCTGAGATTCGTTTTCAATTAGATGCTACTGACAGTATTGATCCCACAGCAGGTAATGTTCAGTTGGACGAAGGTCAGTTTGGTCTTGACACTAATGATATAAGATTTCAGAAAAGCGAAGCTAAGGAAGTAAAGGATTCCCCTAATGGAACGTTTCTTAACATTGAGATGATTGCTGGTAAAGCCGGGGAAGAACTTTCCCAAAATGATATACTAAATAATCTACCTGTGGATCCAGTAAACGTAGAAGTTTTCGATAAAACTTTGGCTATACAGTTATCTAGGCCTCTATCTGATTCTGAAATGATGGATCTCATGATCTCAACCGAACAAGACGCTATCCCTCAAGTTAGCAATAATGAAGGCGTATTGCATGGTCAATCTAAGAAACAATTAGACGATTACGGTGGTGAGTTTTTAGCAAAATATTTCATATTCCCTAAAAATATAAAAAATGAAAGCAAAGTCAAGGCCGGAAACCGGCTATTCAATGAGCCCGTCCAGGAGGTTAAGGAGATTGCGGATAGATATTATGAAAGAGTTTTCGGAAAAGAAAGGCCAATCTTCGAAGGGGTTAGAAAGTTAGATAAGGATTTAGCTAAAAGAATATCTGATGCTTTTGAAGCCATGGAGGATAATCCTAGTGACCCGGAAGTTCAGAAAGCGTATTCTGCTATGGCTGAAGAAACTTTAGAACAATATAAAGATTTTGAAAATGCTGGTTATGTTATTGAAATAAACAACGAGGAACCTTACCCTAATGCTCAATCAATGATGGACGATGTTAGGGGGAATAAAAGAATGAAGATATTTTCAACAGAGTCTGGCTTCGGAGACACCCCTATTACTGAAAAACAGAGAAAAGAAAACCCTTTACTCCAAGACTCGGGAATTAGGGATAAGAATGGCCAAAAGCTTTTAGTTAATGATGTTTTTAGAGCAATTCATGATTTTTATGGACATTCCGAATTAGGTAATGGTTTCGGACCAATAGGTGAAGAAAATGCTTGGAACGTACATGCTAGAATGTATACCCCTCTAGCTAGAAGGGCAATGACCACGGAAACTAGAGGGCAGAACTCTTATGTAAACTTTTCTGGCATAAATGATGAAGCTTTTAAATTGAGAGATAAGGCTCGTAGATTAAGGAAGGAGGGTAAGTTAGAGGAGGCTAGATCCCTTGTAGACAAGGTGTACGAGATTATGAAATTCGCTGATCAGAAAATTGGACTCCTTCCTGAGGAGTTTTCTGAACCTGAAATAAGATTCCAAAAGTCTCCAGAGATAAACACTGAGGGAACTTTACAGAAAGTGTATATAAGCGCTGTTGGTGAAGACACTACAGCTAGTGATCGTAAAATAAATGCTAGTTATAACCAAAGGGGACAAGCTACCATGTTAAAGATACCTAAGGATCAAATTTTAGACCTTTCTGAGTACAACGAGGAGTACAGGAAAGCTACAGGATCTGACATATTGGCCGGGGCCATTTTTAGAATAGACAGTGAAGACATTGAGTCATCTTATGAGTATGCTTTAAAAGAATACGCTAGAGCCGTTGGTCAGGATAAGGCAGATGTTTTAAAGGAGAAAATGAGTAATGCTTCTTTCATATCAGCTCCGGACCCACTGAGCCCTTCTGATACTGATTATTGGGTTAGGTCTATGTCTGGTATTCAACCAACTAGGGTGGATGTTGTTCGTACACCAATGGATAGGGTATCTGAAAGTTTAGATGTTAGAACCGATGAGGGTGGGGATTTTATAGCTGGAGAGCAGTTCAAATTATACCTTTCCAACTTCAATGCCCCCATCACTATGAATGAAAAGCCAAATTGGATAAGATTGGATAACGTTCAGATACAAGAAGATTTTGACATAGACGAGGAAGTTGTTGAAAAATTAAGGGATCTCAAGTTAGCCATGGATGACTCTAGTGGGTCAATTGTGTTCTCAAATACTGTTATGAATAAAATGGCAGAGTCTGTTGAGGAAGAGGCCCTACTTGAGATGATATTGGAGGACGAAGGTTTTGTTTCTACCAAATACGGATACCTTCGAGGTCCTGGCAATAAGATCCCAACTGACCGGTTTATTTACATGGACTTGGAGTTTGTTAAGCTTCCGAACGGAGCATATGCTACCTTATCAGGACAATCAATCGATCCTGAAGGTGATGTACAAAGTAGGGTAGAATATGAGAGATGGTCGGAAGGATTCCCTACTATAGATTCGAATGATATACCATTTAAAGCAAAAACTGGACAGTCTTCCGTTTTCAAACTATTCCATGGAACTCTCGGAGAATTTTATGAGTTTGATTCTGTAAGAAATAGTAGGAACTCTGAGATTAGCTTTTTAGGAAACGTAAACTACTTTACCAGTTCTGAGTATGATGCTTCTGTAAATTACGGAAGATCTGATGCTGCAGACAATCAATACGTGGCCTCAGAAATGGCCGATAGGTTAGTGTTCGATGTAGTAAAGCAGGTAGATGGTGCCGTTATCGATAGTCCACAGGCTTATCGAACATTAGCTGACACGCTGGAAAGCTTAAGTAGGGATATGGTTGAAGTTGAGCAGTCGGCTACGCAAACATTACAGGAGTTAGGGTTTTCGCCTTACACTTCTTTTAAGGTTAGTGATGCTGTACAAGCCTATATATCTGATAGTTTGTTCAAGGATGGTCAGCCGAAGACGATGCAACTTTTTGTCAAAAGTGAGAACCCTGTTGTACTAAACGGTGAGAGGATATCGTTTAAAAACTATGATCCTTCTGATTTTACAGATCAGCAGATAGAGGAAGCATGGAAAGAGGTGAAAGAGGATTATAACATAGAATCTGATTCCGAAAAGAATAACTACATTGGTGAGGTTTACCAAAGAGCCTTCGATAAATATGATGTAAGCTCTGACATTCTTATCGCCTTAAATGATGCGATAGATGAGGTAGGTTTCGATAAAACCGCCGCAGAACTGTTAGGTGACTCCGAACTGTACAATTCAGCAACTGTTGACCTTAACGAGGTATATGAGAAATTAAAAGGTTACGTTGGTGGAAACATTATATCTAAATTTCTAACCAACTTGGGTTTTGATTCTATTGTGCTACAGGATGCTGTATCTGAGTTCCCGTCACTGTTTACTGAATTGGAGTCTGAGAGAGTGTCTCATGTTCATGTTCCTCACAACCACAGAAATAATATAAAACTTGCTGATGGTAGAAACACAACTTTCGGGGAGTCTGCAGATATCCGCTTCCAAAAAACAGGTACCCAGAATACAGAACCTTCCGACAGTAAAGCCGCTAGAAAGGCAGATGCTCTCGCTAGGATAGCCAGGGCAGCAAACTCCGCAACCGTAGACAAGTATAGTGTTAATGATCTATACAATAACATGGGAGAGGTCTCTAGTCAAATAAAGCACTTAAATATCTCTAAAGAGGAACTTAGGGAGAGTTTGGGACGAAGGGACTACTTCCAGGCCCCGAAAGCTTTAAAAGATAGAGCTAAGAGAGCATCTGAGATAGAGGGTGCTGTTAAGGAGAAACTAGCCAACCGATTTAGAGGGGTTCATAGTAAACTGAATGATCGTAAGTATAAGAGAATGCTTCGAATGGTTAAGAAAGTGGAGAGAGTTTTTAGACCATTCTTGGGCAACATTGAGTTTCACATCGCTAGAACTCCGGATGATTTTGTAGACCAAGTGATTAAGCTGGGCGGAACCGCATCTCCAAACGATAAAGGTGTTTATATAGAAAATGTTGGGTTTGTTATGAACTTTTCTAAGGCTCAAGATGTTGATGTATTACACGAGGGATTACACCCTGTTCTAAACATGGTTTTCCAATTCAGACCAGACCTGATGACTAGCTTTTATAACCAGCTTGAGGAAATGGCTAAGGCCGATTCTAGAATAATGTCAGTTATAGAGTTCGGTGAGGGATATGCTGATAAGAACCAAGAAGGTGAAAATCGGAACCAAGATGAGGTCATGAATGAAGCAATTGTTCAATTTTTTGCCGAATTTATATCTGGAGATCTTGACATCGAGATTCCAAATATGAAAGATAACGAAAAAAGCAACCTTCTAGATAAGATCATGAACCTAATCAATGATATAATCTCTAGGTTTGTCAAAGGGTGGGACCCTCGTAAACAAAGGGAAGCAAGTAATCTAAAACTTTTTGCTGAAACCCTTCAAAACGCTTTCCTAAAAAATAGAACTGTTACCAGCACAATGTTGGTGGGTGAAAAGATAGACCCGGCGGTCCTCGCAAGCAGAGATTCTAAATTCAAATGCACATGAGTTGTAACATTTTCGAAACACAAGTAACAAGGGACAGTAAAGGTAAGATACAGAAAGTAACTAACCCTCAAGGTAGAGAGTCCTCATTGTATAACGATATCCTAGATCACCTAGCAAATAATCCGGAGGAGCCTTCCCTTTATGATGGTGAGTATATATCGTCATTAATTAAGGAAGGTCATATACAAGGTGAGAGTATGGTAAAGGCCCCAATAGAGGAGATTGCCCTAGCCTACTACTCTAAGATTTATACGCCCACTTTTAGGAACTACTATGGTGAGTGGCAAACTACAGGCAACCAGAATGAGCCAACATTTAATGAGGCATCTTCTTTACTTTTCGGTAGAGTTGTTGAGAACAATTTGGATAATACGGATCTAACATACGACCCTTCTGTGCTTACCGATGCTATAAATCCTATGATTGATGAGATTATCCAGGAAGGGATGTCCGTAGGTGAGATACAGGAACTACTCAATGAGAACGGATTAACCGCTCCGGAGTCTGTAATTAACAGGTCCCTTGAGTTAAGAAAGACACCAAACAAAAGCAAATCTGATCAGATAAAGGAAGACATTCGTTCAGAAAAGTATAGCAAAGATACACTAAAGGCCCTATACGCCCCCTATGGGTATAAGGCATCCGATGTGGATTCTTTAGTTGATACATACAATAACCCAAAACAAAGCCAATCAGTAGGTAGCCTTAAAGAGGATGATGATTTCGAAAACATGACGGACGAAGAGCAATCGGAGGCGATAGTCCGTGCGGTTAAGAACTCTGTACCCAATATCATAATGGACCTATTCGTGTCAGCTAAAGAAGGACTTAGTGCCAACAAGTCTGCACTGAAGATATCCAACAAAGGAGATTTATCGAGAGCTTACCGAAACTTCACACGAAACAACATTATCCCCAAGAAAGGGTCAGGTCGAGGGGCCCAAGTCAAATTGCTGATGTTGTCTTTAAATCAACTTCTTCCTTCCTTGAAAGCCACCGGGATGGAAATAACCCTTCACGATAATTCATCCACCTACCTAAAAGCTCTAGAAAAAGAAGGCCTGGGAGACCCTCAACACTTCAACACATCAGGTTTTGTATCAGGAAAGCAAATACACATACATGTAGTAAACCCTCTATTAGACGGTTCTGTTGCTGCCCACGAGGTTCTTCACCCAACATTAGAGCAAATGTTCGTGGACAACCCAGAGCTCTATAACAAATTTAAGCAAGAGGTTGAGTCTGATTCCACAATAAGAGAAACGTATGTCAACCTTAATGAAGATGCCACATTGGATCCATCTTTGGAGGAAATAATAAACTATGTTGCTAACAACCTTACAGAGGACATTGTTAAAAAATATTCTAATCTACCACCTGGGGTCAGTTTAGAGGAAGTCAGGGCTGAGGAATTGGAAGGCGATTCCCTATTTGGTGCCGATAAAAGTTGGTACGAGAGGTGGGCTAGCCAGGCTTGGTTATTGTTCAATAAGCTGGTACATAAGCTTAAGAAGGTTTTGAATATAGCCAATAAAGAGGCTAAGAGTTTTGATGAGATAATGAACTCCCAAAGTACTGGTAGGTTTATGGTCGATTTAAGGGATCATGTTTTATCTGGACGGCCAATGAAAACTAAGGCCATACATAACACCCAGGTTAGGTTCTCATCAACCACATCTCAGGAAGATACCATCAACAACATTATAGCCATGCATGAGTCCTTGGTTGACAATGATGGGAACCCTTCCACATCATTGATGTTGACGGCTAAAAAATTAGGTTTAAGTGAAGCCAAGATTAAAAACATCATAGAGCAGATGTATGTTGTGAAAAAGGAGGAGAAATTGGATGTGGATGATGCCGATTTTATTACAAAGGATACTTTCTATGATAGGGTTCTAACTGGGTACCTTGGTGGAGATAAGAGAAAATCTAGAACACTAAAGGCTTACTTGGATGGTAAGATTAGGGATGTGATGACTGACGAGATGATGAACCAAATTTACAGGGCCTATTTACAAACAAACATATCATATAAAACCGAAGACGGTAAAACTCGTAAGAGAAAGCCCACGCACGATGAAATGGCCCGGGACCTGCTCTCAGCAGATCTACCAATAGAGGTTAAATTCTACATGCTGAGTAATCTATTAGCTAAGAACGAGAGTTACATGGACAACGACGTTAGTAAACGAGTTGCTGACAAGTTATCATCAATGAGAACTCAGTGGGGTAGAATGGGTAGATACTTGCGAGATGATAACAATGTACTGTTCGGAGGGTTCGAGGCCCTAGTTAGAGCCAAAAATAAGGAACCTGAGACAAGCTCTGGTAAGAAACTTAAGCAAAACATAATAGAGGCTTTACAGTTAACCAAGGAAGAGGTCCAAGGAATGCTTAATCAGTTCAACGAGGTTCAGATTAAAAGCCTTTTTGCCAAGATTCGACTTTTAGGAACCGAGGGATCCCCTGTTGATCAAGTTACTGCAGAAGAAATAAGAAGTGTGGTAATGTCAAGTGGACTCAAGATACTAACCGAGTACGGAATCGATGTATCTGATATAATTGCTAGAGGAGGGGTACAGCGATCTAAAGGTGAAGATTCTCCTAAAAAGAAAGTAGATTTGAATTCTCTTTCCGATAAGGACATGAATAAGATAATGGACGCTTACATTAGGGTGGCCAGGGGTAATGTTCTACAAGCACAATTTTTATTTGAAAATGAGTTTGGGGAAGGTTCGGCCAAGAAACATTGGAAAATGAATGACACCCTGAGACAGAACTCTATAATTTATTCGAAGTCTCACGCTTTTCAGGCTTTCAATATAGGGTTAGATGAGGTGATTAAAGGAACCCCGGCGACCAGAAGGAACCCGCTTCTTTATACAATACGAGAACTATTGCAAGCAAACGGTTACTTACAGAATGAGAAAGGTAAGCCGGTAAGGTTATCAGTTGCTGCTAAAAAGTTGAAAAACGAGATTGCTTTGGATTCTTCTCTTTTACCTAACATGTTGGAGAGCGCAGCATTGAATATGAGCAACATGTTACTTAGGGATGATACTCGTAAAGATCCGGTCAAGAAATCACAGCTCAAGAGAGCAAGAGCTAAGGCGTACTCATTCTTGGGTAAGTTCACTATGAACGAAAACGACCCTAATAATGTAGATGCCACTCTAGAAAGTATCAGTTCAATAGTATCTAGAGAGATTCGGGACACATTAACTGATTTCTTTTCCAACCCTAAGGCCTCATTGAATAGATCCAACCTGGCCATGAAGCTTGTATATCAGATGGGGCTACCTGAGAGTGTAGCTTTAGAGGTAGAAAAGGAAGTGGAAGATTACATTGCAGCCACAATAAAGACTGAGCAGAAGAAGAATACCCTCAAAAAGCATGCCAAAGATATGAGCGGTGCTGATGTTGAGAAGATAATGCAATTAGCATCTGAGGGATTATTGGATGATGAGATGCTAGCAGCAACATTTCCCGAGATGTTCAGTAAGGCTGACGCTCCTCTTCCTGTAGCTGTTGTGACAAGACTAAGAAAGTTACGAGATGATTATATCCGGGCCAATAATCTATACGAAAGAAATAAGATATTCGAAGAAGCTAAGACCATTATAAGGTTAGAGTATGCTGATAGAAGAGAGTTGATTGATAGTATCATCAATGAAATGTTCTACGGACACACTTTGTCTGGAGGGTCCACAATGTTTAATGTTCTGTATGGTACATTAAGTTATGCCGGGATTATGCGATTAATGCAAGCATCCTCTGACGTTTTGTACATCATTAGGAACATGGTCACTGATCCTAAAATGAGCAAGAGAAGGCTGAAGCTGATACAGAAATCGATAGGTTTTCAGTTTATGGGTTATTTTACTGGAGAGGGGTCCAAAGCCCACATTGATAGGGTTAAGGATATATACACAGCAGGAATGGCCGATCTTAAGTCATTAGAGCTTGAGCGTGACCCCGAACAGTTTGCTGGTTTCAATTTAGTTACTCCGGCGTATGTTGCTCAATACAAAGAAAGGTTCAACGCGATAAAAACTATGTTCAAGGGAACACCATCTGATGTGGCTAAAGGGGCCAAGATGCTAATTGAGACCTTTTACTCAGACGATCTAGGTAGTGATTTCGCTAACCGAAAGTTGAGTGAGAATCAAAGAAGAGCTATACGATTCGGCATGGCAGCTTTCCCTATATTACTAGGGTCTATCAGTGTTGGTTTCTTGAGTGGAGGTCTTGCTACAGTCGGATCATTTGCCGCAGTAGCTGCAGTTTCCCCTATGATATTTTCTAGAACCATTATGGTGATTGACTACTTTTTTAAAGATAATATAGAGAGGCAATCTGTTCTTAGGAATGCTGCGGCCATTATAGAAGAAAGAGAAGGGGCTTCGTTAGAAGATGATCAATATTTTGAGCAAGTGAATAAAGTAATGGGTAGGGATCCCGAAAGTCTTCGTAACATGGAAGGTGTGATCGACGGGGACCTACAATATGCTCTTGAGAAATATGAAGATGAGTACTACGAGGATAAAGGTAAAAGGCCAACTGTTCAGGAGAAGTCGAAGTTTGCTAAGAAGTTTCGAAGAAGTAAGAAGGTTGAAATGTTGTTTGAATATACCGATGATTATGTTAGAACATCAGCAAGGAGGCAGGCCAACAACCAAACATTTACAGCCCTACCTGCAGGACAGATAGGTAAAATAATATCAGATCTGAATAGATCCTTAAGTGTTCAGGACCCTGAGGATAACAAGAGTACTTCTAAGAAGAATATGAGCTTTGTGGCAAAAACCTTATTGAAGTTAGGTTTCATTCCTTTTGCCAACGTAATGGGTCATGTTATAAATACCGTTTTTGATTCAACAGTCGGATATTTTTATGGAATGTATCAGGGATCTGATCGTAGGAACTTGGTTAGGCAATGGAACCCACAAGAGCAAAGGTATGAGGATGTGGAGATGAGCCACAATGAGATAAAAAATCAAACATTTAGGAGATTGTTAGGTGGTACAGGTATGGTCATGGCGCTATCTGTTGCTGGAATGATTATGTCTGGTAAAGATGATGAAGATGAATTATTGGACCCATCTATTACACCGGCCAAATATAAGAACTCTTTTGAGATTTGGGGTAAGCGTTATAGGGTAACTGGTAGTGGCCAGGGGGCTAGCTACGGTGAAATGCAAAGAATGGGCGACTATGATCCTCACCAATTACAAATATTTAATGAGGAGACAGGTAAGTATGAGAACTTATTAAACCTTTCCAATAATATCGTTCCTGGATTACTACTAGCCCCACTAGGTCTAAACACAGATAAGGAGCTATTCGGGAGTAGGAGTTTAAAAGATAGAGATATGGAATCTTGGAGCACTTCTTTCATGGACGTTCTAGGTTTATACGGTTCTTTAACATTTGGTCAAGGGTTTAACCAGAGTGCAGAGCTCTCATTAAAGGCAGCTCAATCTATGATGATGAGTAGTGATATGGAGGAGTATGAAAGAAGACAAGCCCAATTTGATTTCTTATCTCAGTTCACAAAGCCTGTTCAGTCTTTAGTTTCATCAAACATGTCCAAGCAGGTATATAGAACACTTAACACCATCCAAGGTGCTAAGAGGAAAACGTTCTTAGATGAACAGAATAGGGACCAATTCTCTTCATACGTATTTAATCAGTTTTCGAATAACAGTCCGCTTATTGATCCATCTTTGGATAATGTCCTTCGCGATCCACTCGGACATCCGATATACGAAAACTATACAGTGTCTGAAGAAACCAAGGCTGCCCTTAATGCGATATTTGGCGACAGGTTCGATGAGAATAGAATGGAGATTCCGTTATATAAAGTTCTCGACAAAGATACCCGAATGCCCAGACCTTCAGGATCTGGAATGAAACCTCAATCTAGGAATGAGAAAAAAGGATATGAGTATGACCTTCCCGGTGTTGTTTCTAACACCGTTTACTCGGTTTCCAGGAGCTATCGGTCCGACCTAATGGAAAGGAGATCTTTTGTCAACCTTATGGATAAGATTATGGAAAAGAATGTCACAGACTCGGATATAAAAGCGGCTAGTGATTATATTGATTGGGATAACTATGCCTCTTATGGCGATTTCATGAGAAGGGTTAATGACTTAAGAACTGATAACAACTACGCAATAGCTAAGCAAATAATGGCATCAACCAATTCTAAAGCTGCAGAGTCGGCCAAAGTTGAGGTGATGAAAGATATCCTGGTGAACAACCTTTCAGCTGAAAGATTAAGAAGTGCTGACAGTTGGTCAGACATTACTGACTATATGGCAGAAAAAAACCTCGCAATCTATCAAGACGGCGAGGATTTAGTGTTCTCCGAAAGAACTCGAAATGCTAACAAGGTAAAAATACCTATGGAGAAAATCGAAATGGACCTTAGAGAATTGGTTCAGATATCGAATAGTCGAATACCGGTTTATGAAACTAACGTTAACCGTTAATCGCACTAGCCATACTATTCAACACTTCTTTAGTTGCTATGATGTTTTGCTTAACCCTTGTTACAGTATCTTTATAGTCTAAGTATTTATGATGAACAGCCAGGAATGTTTTGTCAGACCGGTACATCTTCTCTGCTTTAGTTGAGGAGTCACCATAGGCCATCAGAGCCTCTTTATAGGATCTAGCCTTCTCTGAGTCCATCCATACCTCTAAAAGCGCCTTACGCTTAAGTATGACATCTAAATAACCACCTATCCGGGTTAAGTTATATAGGTTTACAGATAAATCTCTTCTTATCTCAGCTATTTGATTGTTTGTAAGATCTACGCCGGTGCCAAATTTACCAACTAACTTGTTCATCTCTTTTAGCACTTCCGACTCAGGTACATCCTTGAGTATCTCTTTATTGTTATCTTTTTTCATAAGTGATTTCTATTTTTACTGTTCCTTTTTTATCAGTTACTTGATAATGCATTTTTTTATTAGATTTGAGATCTTCCATTAGGACATCGCTTTCTCTTATGTCGTCCACAACATCCTCTAGTAGTTCATTAACGTGCTCATAAATATAGATGTCTTCCTCCAAATGCATGATATCGTCTACATAATTGACATGTGTCACGAATGATTCAGACCTACTCTCTTCATTATAAACTTCAATTAGGTTCCCAAATACATTTGATATGCTATGTACGTGTTCCTTTCTGTCTCCCTTCAGGTAAACTAAGTCTCCTGGTGAAATTTTCATACTTTTTTAGTTTTGCGTTTATTTCATAATATTCATTTCTCTTAAACCACTCTATCGCGTTATTTATGTACCCTGGTGGGCTGGATATTAAACCATTCATCCTATCGAATAGTATCGGGCTGTTACCAAAAACAAAGTGGTTTAGACTATCCTCATCGATAGTACCAAAAGCCAACTTCTCAGTAATACTTTTAGCCGGCGGGTTTTCCCCACCCATGATGAATATAGATTCAGCTACAGGCTGTTCGGATTCAATCCTATAAGAGAAACCTAGGTCGTATTTATCTATAACGCTTTGAAATACCCTACGGAGCTCACCGCGACTCCTACATAAAGCGTACATGCACTTTACAGGGAGTGTTGCGTTATCGTTCTCATCAAACTTGGAATAACATATAGTGTACAGCTTCAAGTCCATATTTATTGTTTTACTTCTTCAAAAAACTCCATACCCGCCTCGGGAGTTATTGGGATGGGACGGCCCGATTCTGCAATTAACACAGCCCCTAACCCGTTCCCATGTGCATCCTTATGCAAAAGACCCCCTTCTATAGGTCGATCGGAAACGTCCTCATAAACCTTCCCTTTTTCGAAAAGTATTTTACGTTTTTCTTCTATTACTCCAATTGTTTTTATTTCGAATATACACTTGTACTTTTTCTGATTACTCATAATTATTCTTCTTCATTTTCTGGTTTAAAATATTCTATTCCGTCCGGCCCTCGGTGAGCTTTATACCCCTTGGCTTTCATTTCTCTCATCTCATCTTGCCTTCGCATGATCTCTTTTGGTGAGATTCCTTGTGTTTTAAGGATCTCAAGCATTGTTCTGTTGGGAAGATTATATTTCCAGGATCCGGCCATCTTCCTTTTCCGTTCTATTTTCTTTTCTTCCAATAACTTCTTGTAGTCTTCACGAGACATCCCTTCGGGTCTTTTCATTTCGTTTTACTTTTTGAGTTTTCTAAAAAAATAGGTTGCCAAATCAAGTCTAATTCTTTACAAGCTAATTCCCACCCGTTCTGAATTTCGCCAAAGAAAATCACTTCGCTTGATTCTACATTATACTTAAAACGTATTTTAACTGTAGATTGTTCAAAGTTTGTACTTAGTTGATATGTTTCTCTCCCAAAGTGTTTGATGTATTTATCATACCCATCTATTGTTTTCCAATATTCCCATCCGAGAACTCTTAAGTCTTGCTTAGTTATCATATTTTTCACTTTATAGGAGAAACTTATTAGAAATAACTTTAAATGTGAAATTGGGGTAATCTTTGCTCCTCAAAACCACACCTTCTCTTTCAGCCTCTGAATTTAACTCTGACTTATTTTCTGCCATCACTAATAAATCTTGAATAGATTGGCAATCTTTTGGAATATTGAAATCGTGGTTCAATATGGGAACCGTGTTAAGGCCTAGCGGAGATGTGATATCTACCACATCCGAAATTGATAAATAAGTTTCTCGCTTAATATCGTACATATCAAACACAAACAGCGAATGCTCGTTCAAACTGTAGATGTTTTTCTGAATCCCGGGGCCAACAATCTCCCCTTGAAAAGCATACCCTTCAGGTATTTTATTTTTTAAGTCTAATTTCCTTGCTACTTGCCAATAGGTATTATCGTTGGTCTCTATCAATTCCAAGTTTCTAGAACAGACCCCAAATTCTCCATTATATTTATAGCAAGTAAATGATGTTCCGTCTAACTTTTCTGTCACACTAAAGGAACCTTGAATTTCACCAAAATCTATATTTTGAACTCTTTCTTGGTCAGTCTTGCGTAAGAATCCTGGAAAGTACCCTTTTACTGTACCCTCCAATTGGGCAGGGATAGGAGGGTCATATTTGACGATACCGAGTAGTTCAGAAACATCTTGACCTATAAGCGAATCTGCATGCTCCTCGAATCTTCTACCTACCCCAAAATCAATCTTACCTTTAAGTGTATCAATTGGTAGTATGAGTCCTTGTGAAATTTGACCTCTAAGTCGAATGGTCTTTAACCTAAACCCTTCTCGGTCACCCATCTTCTTATAAGAAGTTTTTCTCAAGAACTCAAATTCAGGTTTGATTGGTAGAAATGAATCTATTTCACAATAAACTACTACATCGCCCACCGCATGACCGACATCTTTGGCAACCACCACCTTCCACCCGTCGACGGTAGCCAATTCAATTCGATCAGCTCCCTCTATGGGTTCAATATTTGAAATTCTTCTAATTGATGCAAGTTTTCTCATAATGTTTCTCTTATTTCGTTTATTAATTGAAACGCAACGTCATGTTTTAATTTATTACCATGCCATTTATTGATGTAAATCATCTCTTTCAGTTTGTTTAATCTAACTATATT
>Ga0102940_1000426_pt1 | contig 29079 bp, 28 predicted proteins | sample SalPonR2_C_D1_MG_FD_78215 | JGI IMG/M metagenome (GOLD analysis project Ga0102940, IMG submission 78215) | Salt pond soil microbial communities from South San Francisco under conditions of wetland restoration - Salt Pond MetaG R2_C_D1_MG | ecosystem: Environmental > Aquatic > Marine > Intertidal... | reverse complement strand
CTGTGATGACTTCGGAAGGTCTGGTGAAAAACGGGAAACCCCATCCTTTGATGAAGGCGTTCACCGATGAACTGGGGATCCAGTGCGGTTTCTGCACCCCGGGGATGCTCATGAACGCCTATGCCCTCATCAACCGGGCAGGGAACGTCCTGCTCACCGACCAGATCATCCGCAAAACCCTGGAGGGAAACCTGTGCCGGTGCACCGGGTATGTCAACATCATCAAATCGGTGCAGACGGCTCAGAAGGCAAAGCTTGCCGGTGAGTGGTGGTAGAAAAGAACCAAACAGCGGGTTTCACAAAAGGGGGAAATATGCCGGACAACAGTGCAGGAAACAATGCCATGAAAAAAAGTGCCATGAAAAATTTTATCGGGTCCCGGGCCATGCCGGACCTGGTGTACCATTCACCCGATACCATTACAGATCTGATGGCCCTGATGGATACCCACGGGACCAGTGCCCGGGTGGTGGCCGGGTGTACCGATTTTATTCCGTCCATCAGAACCGGGCGGTGGTGCTTTGACCAGGAACTGCAGCTCATTGACGTGTCAAAAATGGCTGAATTGCACCAGATTGAAATACAGGGGGATATCCTGAAAATCGGGGCTGGTGTGAATCTGACCCGTATTCTGGAATCACCCGAGGTCCAAACCCATTGCCCGGTGCTGGCACAGGCAGTGGAACAGATGGCCTCTTTGCAGGTGCGCAATACCGCCACCATGGGCGGCAACATCTGTATGGCCTCTCCGGCAGCAGACACCGTGCCGCCGCTGTTGGCGTCAGATGCCTGGGTGATGATCCAGGATGCCAAAGGAGAACAAAAGGTGCTGCTCACCGATTTTTTCACCGGGCCCGGCCGGTCGGTTCTGACCCCGGGCCAGGTGCTCACCCATATCTGTATGCCAGTGAAAAAATCCAATGAAGCTGCCTGGTTTCAGAAAATCGGTACCCGGACCGCAGTGATTATTTCCGTTGTATCGGCGGCTGTGCGGATCAGTGCAAGCAACGGCATCTGTGACACCGCCAGAATTGCGCTGGGGTCGGTGGCTCCCACCCCGGTGCGGGTAGCTGAGGCGGAACAGTTTCTGGAAGGAAACCCTTTGGATGACCAGGTGATCAAAGAATGTGCCCGGCTGGCCGCCCATGCCATATCCCCGATTTCCGATCTGCGCAGCTCAAAAGAATACCGAAAAGATGTGGCCCAGACCCTGGTGAAACGGTCCATCACTGCATGTACGGAGGCCCTGAAATGAAGCTTTCCATAGATTATCTGTCTGCAAAAGAAATTGACACCCTCCATGAAGCCGCCTTGAAAATTTTACGGGAGGTGGGCATGCGGTTCCCATCCTCCAAGGCCCTGGAGATATTTGACAGGGCAGGGGCCAAAATCCGGGACAAGGATATTGTGTGCTTAGGAGAGGATCTGGTTACAACGGCACTGGAGACTAGCATCAAGCGAAAAGCGGTGCGCCTGTGCGCCCTTGATCCGGACCGGGATGTGACCTTTGAAAACCATGATCCCGGCCTGGCCTGCATGACCATGGCCACCAGCGTGATCGATCCCTGGTCCGGGGAAAAGCGGTCCGCCACCATGGCGGATCTGGGCCGGCTGGTGTACCTCTCCGACCGGCTGGAACATATCCGGGTGTCCGGCGGTCCGGTCACCCCCCAGGATGTGGACCAACAGGTGTGTGACTGGTACACCTGGGCCGGATGCATAAAAAACACCACCAAGCATATCACCGGCGGGGTCCTGGGAGAGCAGGGGGTATTGGATGCCATTGCCATGGGAGCTGTGGCGGCCGGTTCCAGAGAAGCGTTTTTAAAACGGCCCTTTATTTCCGGGTGGGTGTTGACCCTGCCGCCCCTGGGCATGGACGTGGAATCGTTGGACGCCATGATGGCCATGAACCAGCACCATATTCCCATCATGCTCAGTTCCGGGCCGATCCTGGGCAACACAGGACCTGTCACCATTCCCGGCATGGTGGCCCAGGCCCATGCGGAAATTCTGGCCTGTATCACCCTGTCCCAGCTGGTGTCACCGGGTGCGCCCGTTGTATACACCAGTTTTGCCAGGGGCATGAACATGCAGACCTCCAATATTTCCATGGCAGGGCCGGAGTTTGCCATACTGAAAGTGGCCATGGCCCAGATGGGGCAGTTTCTGGATCTGCCGGTGCGCATGCCGTCCATGCTGCGGGATGCCAAAATCCTGGATGCCCAGGCCGGGTTCGAGACCGGGATGGTGGGCACCCTGACATCACTGAGGGCGGATCTCATGGACGGGATGCAGCTGGATACGGACATGGTGGTGGATTATGCCGACATGGTGTTCTGCAATGACTGTATGGCCTTTATCCGCCATGCCATGCGCGATATGCAGATCGATGCCGACACCCTTGCTTTGGATGCCGTTGCCCAGGCAGGTCCCGGCGGTAATCTGCTGGCATCTAAACATACGTTTGCGCATTTCAAAACCGAGCTGTGGCATTCCGACCTGTTTGACCATGACAACTGGGACAAATGGGAAGCAAAAGGGGCCGGAACCATCCGGGACAAGGCATTGGAACAGACCCTGGCCATGCTGGAAAAAGCACCGCAGATGCTGGTGACGGACAAACAGGCCGCGGCCATTGATGAAATCGTTGACAAGGCCCTGCAGCAGAAAAAGGCCCATTGATTTTTTGATCCGGGATGCTGCATGAAGTTGTTTACCTGACCCGGGATGTCCCGTGAACCCGCCCCGGGTGGTGCCCTGTGCCCGGCCCGAGATCCTCCGGGGCCGGTGGTCATGAAACGGTTGGCTGGCAGGTAAGTATCAGGGGTTCAGGGACCTGATATCCCGGGATGTGGGCTCGGCCCCTCCGGCTCTGACGGTCCGTTCACAGGGCACCACCCGGGGCTCGACATAGTACATGGATTGTCGAATGCCGGCCTTTCGGCATGGAGTCAGGTTCAGTCCCGGTGCACTAATTACAATGGGTAAACCCCCGGCTCTGCCGGTGAGACGCCCAAAGTTTGACATTTACTTTTCATGGTTGACAGCAAGATCATACGAAAATTACAGAAGACCATTTGCCTGGTCTTTCCGATGAAAATGGTGTTTGGCCTGATCCATAGTGTTTGACTGGTGCCGATGCAGACCTGTTATGGTATGCGGTTTGCTTTTGGAATGGGGTTGAAAAGCCGGGCTATTCGTACATATTGAACCCATACCCATAGGGATCTGTATCATCCACTACAAATTGATGAAACCCGGTGATAAAGGCACTCCCGGTGATTTCCGGGACAATGGCAGGGATGTCATTCAACCAGGTTTGTTCCACAATTTTCCCGGTGAACTGTGTGCCGAAAACACTGCAGTATTCATAGGGTTCCCCTGGTTTGAGCAATCCTTTGTGGTGCAGCAGCGCCATCTTGGCACTGGTGCCGGTACCGCAGGGGGACCGGTCGATCTGGCCGGTGCCGAAAACCACGATGTTGCGGGGCGGGCTGGTGTGCTCATAGATTTCGGTCAGCGCCACTTTGCCGGGAATTCCCGTGTCCGGGTGGGCAGCGTTGAATTGCGCGTTCACTGCTGCCCGGATGGCCAGCCCCATCGTTTTCAAGGCATCAAGGTTATCCGGTGTCACGGACAGCCCGAGAAGGGCCGCATCCACCAGGGCAAAATAGTTGCCCCCATAGGCAATGTCCACAAGGATACTGCCCACGGGGGCCAGGGATATGGTAATGGATTCACAGAAAAAAGACGCCCGGTTCTGGATGGTCACCCGGGAGACCCGGCCGTTTTCCATGACGGCCCGGGCATGGATCAGGCCGGCCGGGGTATCCAGAAAAAGGGTTTGAATCCCGTTCTGATCGGCTTCATCCAGATGCAGCATCCCGGTTTCCAGCAGTACGGTCACAGCCCCCATACTGCCGTGACCGCACATGTCCAGATATCCGCCGCTGTCCATGAAAATGACCCCGGCATGGGCAGTATCCGATACCGGTTCCGTGAGAATGGCCCCGAACATGTCCTGGTGTCCTCTGGGTTCCAGCATGAGCATGCGCCGGATGTGGTCCAGATTGGCGGACAGCCAGTTTTTTTTGTCCATCATCTGTCTGCCAGGAATATGGGCGATGCCGGAAGTAACAACCCGGGTGGGTTCTCCCATGGTGTGGGTGTCGACGGTGGTGATGCTGCGGGTAAAATCCATTTTTTTCCTAGCGTATGCCGAATACGTTGTCAGGCAGCCACAGAACAATCTGGGGGAAGAATAAAATCAGCAGCACAACAAATGCCTGGATGCACAAAAACGGGAGGATGGACCGGTAGATATCCCCCATACTCACCTCGGGCGGTGCCACCCCCTTTAAATAGAACAAGCAGAAGCCAAAGGGCGGGGTGAGGTAATCCATCTGCACCTGGGTCATGAAAAGCACCCCGAACCACACCGGGTCATAGCCCAGCTGGACGATTATGGGCAGAAACACCGGTACCGTGATCATGATCTGGGTAATTTCATCCAGGAAAAACCCCAGCACCAGCATGGTCAGCAAAATGATGCCGAAAATATAGATCGGATTTTCAAGACCCAGCATCATTTCGCTGATAATTTCCTGTCCGCCTGTTCGGAAAAACACACTGGTAAAACAGGTGGCCCCGAAAAGAATCCACATGATCATACCGCTGATACTCATGGTACGGTAGCAGGAGTCCTTGAGCATATCCCAGTTGAATTTTCCGTTTAAAACCGCACTGATCAAAGCCCCGAAAGCCCCTACAGCAGCTGCTTCTGTCGGAGACGCAATGCCCTTGAAAATGGATCCCAGCACGGCAATAATGATCAGCAACGGCAGGATCAGGCTTTTTCCCATGGCCAGTTTCTGGCGCCAGGGCAGCCGGTCTTCAGGGGGGAGTGCCGGTGCCATGTTCGGCTGGAGAAAGCTTCTGATGCCAATATAGGCGATATAGCCGAAAACCAGGATCAATCCAGGTGTAATAGCGCCGGCAAACAGTCTGCCAATGGACACCCGTGCGATCATGGCATAAATAATCAAAGACACACTGGGGGGAATCAGCAGACCCAACGCCCCCCCGGCCAGAATCGGGCCGATGGCGATGTTCTTGTTATATCGCTGCTGCAGCATGATGGGCAAGGCAATGATACCCATGGTGACAACCCCGGTGGTGCTGACACCGGACATGGCCGCAATCACGGCGCAGATGAATACGGTGCCCATGGCCAGGCCGCCCCGCAGGGGGCCCAGTACCTGGTGAATAAATCGGTACATGTCATGGGCCACATCCGATTTTTCCAGCACACATGCCATGAAGATGAAAAGGGGCAGGGCCACCAGAATCATGTTGGACATCATGCCGAAGATGTTGGTGGCGATGAACGGCAGGCTGTCCGCACCGAAAAATATAAAGGCGGCGACCACAGAGGTGCCTCCCAGGGTGAAGGCCATGGGAAACCCGGAGATCAGTCCTAACATCAGGCCGGTTATCAAAACCGCCATTGGAATCCATTCAGTCATTGTAATTCCTTTCCAGTCACAGCCAACGTGAGAGATCTAATGAATTGGGCGATTCCCTGCAGGAAAAGGAACAGGGCCGCCACGGGTATAACGGCTTTGGTGGGCCACAGAGGCGATCCCCAGGGGGAAGGGGATACGGTCTGCTGGAGTTTGATGGACCACAGTGCAATAGCCGTACCATGCCAGACCAACACACCGACATACAGAAAGAAAATCACATAGGTGATGGCATCAAGAATGGCCTTGCCTCGGGGTGGAAAAAAATTGTAAATAATGTCTATCCTGACATGCTGGTCATGCCGAAGCACATATGCCCCGGACAGCACCGCCAAAAATCCGAACAGGTGCAGCGTCAACTCGTGGGCCCAGTAAGTGGGGGCGTTGAACACAAACCGCATGGCAACCTCATACAGCAGAATTGCCGTCATGAAGACGATCAGAAAACTGGCAATTTTTCCGCTCCACTCGCTGATACCGTCAATCACTGCCAGGAACTTTTTCATCTGTTCTCCTCTCGATTTTTCTGTTAAACCTATATCAAGACAGCAAAGGCCTCCCTATGCTGCAGGGAGGCCTTTTATTAGAGGAAAATTATTTTTTGTCCCAGTATCCCATTTCAACTGCCCATTTGTCGACAATGCCGAAAATCTCTTCAAAAGCGGGATCTTTCAGGTATTTTTCCGGCACCACTTCTCTGGCCTTGCCTGCCAGGATTTTGGCATCCTTTTCCGACCATTCGATAATTTCAATGCCTTTGGTCTCGACGTAATCCCACGCTTTGGCAATTTTGCGCTCTGCCTCGTAATGGTTTCTGGCTGTTCCGGCTTCCAACGAAGTTTCAAGAATGGCCTTCAGGTCATCCGGCAGTTTGTTCCATTCCTTGAGATTTACAATCAGGGCATCTGCTGCCGGTCCCACAGCTGTCGGATATTTTATCCAGTATTTGGTCACTTCATGGAATCCCATGTCCACCATGTCGGCTGCATGGGAAAAGGTGATGGCATCCACGGCGCCCGTAGACAGCATGGTGTAGATCTCATCACCCGGAACCCAGATGGTGCCTGCGCCCAGGTCAGCCAGCTGCAAAGCGATCAGTTCAGATGTCCGGAATTTCAATCCATCAATATCATCCACGCCATTAATGGGTTTTTTGGAAATCATGAGGTTGTCCAGAATCCAGTACAGGTTCCCCACCAGGTGCACCCCGTGTTTGGCATATTGCTCACGCAGGATCTCCATGATTCTGCCGTCTTCATAGGTTTCATACAGATAGCGCATCTCGCCGATGCTTTGGGGAGCGGCAAAACAATCTCCGTGCATGAATGCCACCGGCAGTTCACCCGGAAAGTACCCCGGCCAGATAAAGGTGGCCTTCATCACGCCCATGCCCACAGCACTGAGCTGTTCAGATACCGGAACAATGGCACCGGGGGAACTGGGGGTCATTTTCAGCCGGCCGTCGGACATTTTTTCCACCTTTTCGGAAATGTAGCCGATGGTGTCCCAGCTGACCCCTGAGGGCAGCCAGGATGAGGGCTGCCATTTGAATACCTTGTCTTTGGCCTCGGCCTGGACAGGGGCTGTCACCAGCAACAGCCCGCAGATCAGAGACATTGCCAGTCCTTTACATAACAGTGATTTTTTTAGCATGTTTCCTCCTTTTTATATAAAATTATCAGCATAAACATGGTCTATACCATATATATGCTGCTCTTGAAACCTGAATTCTGAATTCGAAAAAAACACATCTACATGAATCCTGAAAAAGGCGTGCGCACAAGTGCGGTATGCACGTAGTTGATCATGGTAAAAAAATCAAAAACCGGCAGGTTGACAGCAGACTGGACAGCATGGGCATAGGGCGGAAGATCGCTGCATTCCAGAAGGATGCTGCCGATATCAGGATGTTTTTGCACCAGTTCCTTTGCCACGTTCACCACTTCATCCTGGATTTTTTCTGAATCCAGGCTGCCTTTTTCCCTGAGTACCGCATCCCTGAATTCCACTTGATTTTCCATGCCTGCAATGGCCATGGGCAGGGTTTGTGATACCCCCACAGCGGTGAAATGGTCTGGTTTAAGACAGGCGGCGTTGGCGGTAATGATGCCGATTTTTTTTTGGGTAATCTGATGGATAAACGGTATCTGCAAAAGGCTGGAGAGAAAAACAGGGATATCCACGCTTTGGGCTACCTGCTGCTGAAAAAAAGCCATGAACCCGCAGGCACCGGTGACCGCCCGGACACCGGTATCCTGGAGCCTCACGGCCGCCTGGATAAATGGTTCCGCCAGTTCCGGGTCTTGCTGGTTCAACAGCCTGTCTATGGATGCCCCGGTCACTTTTTCATACCGAACCGGAAAATCAAAGGTGCTGGCATTACCGACATTACCGGGAATACAGGGATAGGCCGCATCAAGGATCAGAATGCCGATGGATTCGCCATACCAGGCCCGGGTCTTTTTATTGATATGAAAAACCGTCATTGTCCTCCATAAATGATTGGTACCGCCTGCCAGCGACTGTAAAAATTATTGAAATGCTATAGAAATACCTTTATATAGACTATAAATCCTATTAGTGGTATACCAGTGCGTGAATTTTCATGTCAAGCTTTTTTATTGTGTTTTTGGTAAAAATTTTTTAATTACAGCAAAAAATGCGGCCAGCCGTCTTACAGCAGCGTTGCAGGGGGGCAGAAAAAGGATGAACAGCACCATCTACGAGATTATGCGGAACCGGATTCTGTATATGGCGTACCAGCCCGGACAGATTCTCAACGAAAAAGTACTGGGGGAGGAGTTCGGCATTAGCCGGTCACCGGTGCGGGAGGTACTCAACCGCCTGGAATGGGAGCAGCTTGTCAGAATCATTCCCAGGACCGGCAGCATGGTAACGGAAATTGAATTCAGTAAAATCATGAATGTGTTTCAGGTGCGGTTTGAAACCGAACCCTTTGAAAACCAGCTGGCCGGTGACCAGCTGGGCAAAATTCACCTGGATATTCTCGGGGACCTGAAAGTCACCTGTGATGAACTGTTTGACAACAAAAACCGCAAAGCCCTGGCAAAAGTGGATTTTGCCATCAGGGACATGATCCATGATGCAGCAGGCAATCCGGTATTGAAAGAGGTGAACGAGCGGCTCTACACCCAGACCTTCCGGTTGTGGTATGTGGTTATGGACAAAGGGGACTGGAACGAGGAGGTCCAAAGCATGGCAGAAGAGGTCGATGAGCTGTCTGACCTGATCGTTACCAAAAACACCGGACAAATGGGTGCAGTCAGAAGGGGCAGGATCAATAAACATTTTGAACGGCTGCGCCAGAAATTTTTCAACAGCGCCCTCTAATTCATCCAACGGTTGAATCCTGTCGGCTTTCCTGCGTAAAAACAGGCACAAATATCTCTGGCAGAGCCGGTCGATATCCTCTTTTTATGCTGGCTGATCCATTTTACTTGTTATCCAGGGCCAGTTTCAAACCGAATCCAATAAAAACGATGCCTGACAGTTTCTGCATCCAGCTGCCGATACGCGCATTTTCCCGGAGAGTTTGGGTCATGCGTGCCGCGGCCCGGGTCAAAATAAGGCACCAGATGGTGCCGGTGAACAAAAATGTGCCCCCCAGGGCCAGAAACGGCAGTGGTCCTCTGGCATTTTCCGGGTTGATGAACTGGGGCAAAAATGACAAAAAAAACAGGGCAACCTTGGGATTGAGCACATTGGTGATCACCCCCTGTTTGTAAATAGTGATCAGGTCTTTGTGCGAAAATTGGCTGTTTTGGGTTTCAAAGGCGGGATTTTTTGATGTCAGCGCCCGTATCCCCAGAAAAATCAGGTACAGGGCACCGGCCCATTTCACCAGAAAAAAAGCGACAGCTGATGTGGAGAGGATCAAAGAGAGCCCGAATGCGGCTGCCAGGACATGGACCACGCATCCGGACATGATGCCGGCCACTGACACGAGGCCGGCACGGCTTCCCTGGGCAATGCTTCTGGTGAGAATATACATGGTGTCCGCCCCCGGGGTCAGGTTGAGAATAACGGCAGCTGCCACAAATCCGGCATAATTTTCAATACCAAACATAATGGTTCCTTTTCAGCAGGTAAAATGTCACAGGGTAATCCCATGTAGATGCTGGTTCCCATATGTTGCCATAGCCTCCTGAGGGTGCTGTGTGACAGGACCGTCAGATGCTAATCTCGGGCCGGTCACACAGCACCCTCAGGAGGCGGGTATCAATCAGCTTAACAGGATGTGGTTACATGCGATGGCCCTGCGGTCAGTCAAACAATGCATTGACAAACCGCTCCGGATCGAATGCCTGAAGGTCATCCAGGCTTTCCCCCACACCGATATACCGAATGGGTAATTTCATGGTAGAGGCAACCGCAGCCACTATGCCGCCCTTGGCAGTGCCATCCAGTTTTGTCATTGCCAGCTGCGTCAAAGGGACCGCTTCATGAAACAATTTTGCCTGGGATATGGCGTTCTGCCCGGTGGTGGCATCCAGCACCATGAGCACCTCATGGGGTGCCCCGGGCATTTTCCTGGCCACGGTGCGGGTGATTTTTTTCAGTTCCTCCATGAGATTTTTCTGGGTATGGAGCCGGCCGGCCGTATCAATGAGCAGGATATCCATTTTTCTTGCCATGGCTGCTTCCACTGCATCGTAAGCCACTGCTGCCGGATCTGCGCCCTGTTTGTGTTTGACAATGGAGGCCCCGGCCCGTTTTGCCCATATGTCCACCTGTTCTATGGCGGCGGCCCGGAAGGTGTCGGCGGCGGCAATGAGCACTTTGTTTCCCTGGCGGGTGAAACGGGTGGCAAGCTTGCCCAGGGTGGTGGTTTTGCCGGTGCCGTTGACCCCCACCACCATGATCACCCGGGGTCTGGTCATGGCGGAAGCTGCTTTTTTGTCCGGCACTTCAGGGAACAGGGCCTTCAGCTCTTCTTTGAGTACAGCCTTTAACTGATCGGCACTGGACAGGCGGCCGGCCCGTTTTCTGATCCGTGCCATCATCTCCATGGTGATGTCCATGCCCAGATCTGAAGTGATCAGCACCTCTTCCAGCTCTTCAAACAGGGCATCGTCGATTTTCCGGGCTGATGTGAACAGCTCATTGATATCGGTGTTCAATACCTGCCTGGTTTTGTTCAGACCGGACTTTAACCGGTTGAAAATGCCGGTTTCAGGAGGTTTTTGTTCTTTGTCCTTTTTTTTGAATATGCTGAAAGCCACGCGTGTATCTCCTTTGGTCCAAATGGTGTACAGGTTGTTTTACATTTTTCCCGGTGTCAAATCAAGCCAAGAAACCAGGGCCCTGATATTTGCTATAAAAGCTTTACTTTCCATGGACAGACCGCTAAATTATAGACCATCCACACCCATAAACGCGTAAACAGGATGAGGCAATGAAAATACCTGCAGATGAAAACAGTGACCTGACCCAGGAACAGATCAAAAAACTTCAGTCCCAGAAGGATGGGTTGATCAAGGAACTGGATGCCCTTGAAGAGCGGTTTGAAAAAACCCAGCAGTTGTACCGCAGGTATTTGCCGATCGTTCTGGATGCGCTGGGAACCGGGGATACCGCTTTTCCAAAAGCCTGCCGGAACCTTGGCCAGGCCATTAAAAAAGAGGCATCCCCGGAGAAGATGGCCTATGTATTCGAGCAGCTGAAAACCGCAATGATCCAGGATGATATCGGCCCGGTGCCGGTGAAAAAGAAAAAAGGGATGCTGGCATCCTTTCTGCAGCCCGGCAAGGACAATTTTTTTGAAAAATTCAAAGAAGACTACCATGAGGTACTCAATAAACTGAGATCCACGCTGGAAAAAAAATATGTTTCCCGGCTGGACAATATTCTTCAGATGCTGGGAAAGGCAGAAGATACCGGTGATATCTCCGATATCCGTGAAAGTATTTTCAACCTGATTTTTCTGTACATTTCAGATACCAGCCAGGACCGGGAAAAAGTCACGGTTTTTATCCGGGAAATCGTGGAAAAAATTCTGGAAATTGAAACCAAACTGGCTGATTCCTATGAACACTCCCACGCCATGGCGGCATCCAGCAAAGGATTTGAAAGTCTGCTGCACAAGGAAATGAAGCAGTTGCAGACCACAGCAGATGTAACAGACAGTTTGGAGGATTTAAAGCACCAGATTACCCAGCGCCTGGCATCCATTGAAAATGCCCTTTCCAGAAAGCAGATGTCGGACCAGTCCATTCTCCGGGAGGTGGAAAAAAACCAGGCAATTTTCAAGACCGGATTTGCAAAATTGCGCCGGGAACTGGATGAAGCCACCCGTTACTCGGAAGAACTGGAGAAAAAACTGCACCAGGACCAGTTGACAGGGGCGTATAACCGCCGGGCCTATGACAAAAAAGTGCAGGAAGAGATGGAGCGGTTCAAGCGGTATGGCACCACATTTTCTCTTTTGGTCATTGATGCGGACAATTTCAAGAGCATCAATGACCGGTTCGGCCATGCCATCGGGGACCGCTGTCTGAAGGAGATCATCCAGCGGTCCCTGCCTTTGCTGCGCACAAATGATATGCTGGCCCGCTACGGCGGTGAGGAATTCACTGTGGTCATGCCGGAGACCGATGAAACAGGTGCCGGAAAGGTTGCGGAAAAAATCCGGCAGACCATTGAAAAAATAGAATTTTTGTATAAGCAGGAAACTGTAAGCATTACCGTGAGTATCGGGGTGTCCCAGGTAAAACAGGGGGATAAAACCCATCATGACCTGTTTGAAAGGGCGGATGTGGCAGTCTACAAGGCCAAGGAAAACGGACGGAACCAGGTGCAGGTGCATTGAGTTTTTTGGGACATCTGCAAAAAACCACAAAAAGACAAAGGGGTATGCATGGGTTCAAACGATGTGCACAAGCATCTGTTGCAGCATCCGGTAACCGAAAGGATGATTGAAAATACCAATCCGGAAACCCTGGAACGGCGGAATTTTGTTCCGGATCGTATAAAAACGTTTGACGCCGTATACACCCGGTTGTCCGACCAGCCGCAATATCGGTTTGCTGCAAACAGGGAAGCCGGAAAATTGCTGCCTGACATCATCGACAATCCGGTGCAAACGGTGATAGCGCATGCAGATCTTTCCAAAGACCGCCGGAAACCATATCACAAAAAACGCAACCTGGGGGTGGTTTTTTCCGGTGGGCCTGCACCGGGGGGACACAATGTCATTGCCGGGTTGTTTGACGGGCTCAAGGCCGGCAATGCAGACTCCCGGTTGTTCGGCTTTGTTCTGGGATCGGACGGACTGCTGGAATCCCGGTATGTGGAGATAACGCAGCAGATGGTGGATGCCCACAGAAACCTGGGCGGGTTTTCCATGATCAAGACCGGGAGAACCAAGATCGATACCAGACAGAAAATGGACCAGGCCCTGAAGACCTGTAGCTCGCTGGATCTGGAGGGTTTGGTGGTCATCGGCGGTGATGATTCCAACACCAATGCCGCATTTCTGGCCCAGCATTTTTCCTCTGCCGGCATCCGCGTCATCGGGGTTCCCAAGACCATTGACGGCGATATCCAGGTGACAAGTGATGACGGCACCAAACTGCTGGCCATATCTTTCGGGTTTCACTCGGCTGCCCGGGCTTTTTCTCAGAATATCAGCAACCTGGCCTCGGATGCGGCATCCGATGTAAAATACTGGCATGTGTGCAAGGTCATGGGACGGGTGGCCAGCCACCTGACCCTGGAAGCAGCGCTCCAGACCCATGCCAACCTGGCGTTCATCGGAGAAGAACTGGCTGAATACGTGGATACGGAGCGCCTGGAAAAAGCCGGGGAAAAAGGGGAAATCGATTACACTGCCTATGGCATCACCCTGCGGCATCTGTCCCGGATTATCTGTGATGCCATCGTGCGCCGGGCCGCATTCGGCAAAAATTACGGGGTGATGATCATTCCGGAAGGCATTCTGGAATCCATCAATGAAATCCAGATATTCATCATCAAGCTCAACAAGATCATTGCAGATTACAACACCATCCATGATCTGGATTTTCACCGGTCTTTTCCCACTTTAAACGAAAAACTGGATTACCTGCGGCGCACCAGCAAAGGCTTGTTGGACAGAAACGGGTTTCCCATATGGAACCTGCGGGATGATGAACTGTTCAACCAGCTCCCCGGGTTTTTCCAGGAGGGGCTGCTCAAGGAACGGGATTTTCACGGCAATTTCCAGTTTTCCCAGGTGAGAACCGAAAAAATCATAATGGAGATGGTCACAGACTACCTGGGGGTGTTAAAAGAGCAGGGCGTATACAAGATGGGGATCGAACAATCCTATTACCGGTCCTTCATGACCGTCAGGGAAATGGACCCGGACAGATATGCCCCTGCATTGTTCACCGATCCGGCTGCCCCGTTTCTGATGGTAAAGCCCAACATCATATCCCTGAAAACCCTGAAACAGGCCCTGGTAAGTGCTGACCTTCTGGCAGCTGAAGATGAAATACCCGGCCCGGTCACAGAAATATTCCGCCGGTCCGAGCCCGGGTTCAAGACCCAGACCCATTTTTTCGGGTACGACGGCCGGGGAGGGGACCCCACCGCCTTTGACTGCCATTACACCTATAACCTGGGATTGACCGCCTATCACCTTATTGCCAACGGGGCCACCGGCCAGATGGCGGCCATCAAAAACCTGGAGCAGGCATTTGAAAACTGGGAAGCCATGGGCATTCCCATTGCCAGGCTCATGCACCTGGAAGAGCGCAAAGGCAGGCTGGAACTGGTCATGGAAAAAAGCATGGTGGATCTTTCTTCCAATGCCTTTCAGGTCTATAAGGCCTGCCGGGAAAAATGGCTGGCAGCAGATGCAGGCGCGGACCATTTCCGAAAGCCCGGGCCGGTGCGGTGTGCGGGCAGAACGGAAGAGGACCGTCCCATCACCCTGGTGCTCAATGACATTAGCTGTTAGCTGTTAGCTTTTAGCTTTTAGCTATTAGCCTTTAGCGATTAGCTTTTAGCCCTTCTTTTTCGGAAAAAATGAACAAAGGTTGGTTTGGTGATATCTTTTGCGCACTATAAAAATTTTTATCAATAAAATTGAATTGTTGCGATTTTAGCTTTTAGCTAACAGCTAAGAGCTAACAGCTAAGAGCTAACAGCTAAAAGCTAAAAGCTAAGAGCTAAGAGCTAAAAGCTAAGAGCGCGGCTGATAGGAACACAAAGGTTCTTCCGCCAGATAACTGCCGGTGGCTTCATAGGCCCTGGCCCGGCATCCGCCGCACACCTGTTTGTATTCACAGATTCCGCACTTGTCTTCCAGCTTTGAAAAATCCCGCAGCTCGTTGAACACAGGGGAGTTCTCCCAGACATCGGCAAAAGACTGCTGCCGGATATCCCCGCAGGTGACATCCAGAAATCCGCAGGTCTGGACCCGGCCCACATGGGAGACAAAACAGAAACCGGTGCCGGCAAGACATCCCCTGGTGACGGCATCCAGGCCGTGGGAGGCAAAGCTGACTTTTTTTCCCTCTGCATGGGCCCGCTGGCGCAGAATCCGGTAGTAGTGCGGGGCACAGGTGGCCTTGAGCTGCAGGGATGTTTTGTCCTGCTGGTCATAGAACCAGTTCAGGGTCTGTTCATATTCTTGGGCATCAATGGCTGAATCCACAATGTATTTGCCCCGGCCGGTGGGAACCAGCAGAAAAATATGCAGGGCCACCGCCCCCAGGTCTTCAGCCAGCTTCAGAATTTTGGGGATTTCATCAAGGTTGGTCTTGGTGATGGTGGTATTGATCTGAAATTCCAGGCCGGCCTTTCTGGCGATGGCAATGCCCCGGAGGGCATCATCAAAGGCGCTGGCAAGGCCCCTGAAATTGTCATGGGTGGAGGCGTCGGCACCGTCCAGGCTGACACTGATGCGCTTGATGCCGCTGTCCTTGAGTTTTGAGACATTGTCTTCTGTGAGCAGGGTACCGTTGGGGGCCATGACCATGCGCAGCCCTATTTTTGTGCCGTAGGCGGCAATGTCGAAAATGTCCTCCCGCAGCAACGGTTCCCCCCCGGTGAGGATGATGATAGGGGTGCCCACCTCCCGGATCTGGTCCAACAGCGCAAAAGCCTCTTTGGTGTCCAGTTCATTTTCATAGGGGTGGTCTTCTGCCACGGCCCGGCAGTGTTTGCAGGCCAGGTTGCAGCGCCGGGTCGTTTCCCATGCCACCAGGCGCAGGGTGTGGGCCCTGTCGGCAGATGTATGACCGGCCGGTCCGGGGTGGCTGAGCGGCCCCTGGTGGCCCTTTATACGGTGGCTGCCTGGAGAATGGTCATGGCGGTCTTGGGTATGCCTGGGGCGGTTTCCGGGATGGCTCATCTGTCCTCCAGATATTTTGCCGCCTCAATGGCGGAGTAGGTCAGAATCATGTCAGCCCCGGCCCGTTTGATGGCTGTCAGGGTTTCCATTACCATCTGCCTGGCATCCACCCACCCCATCATTTCTCCGGCCTTCATGATGCTGTATTCCCCTGAAACATTGTAGGCGGCAATGGGCAGATCGATCTCCTGTTTGAGCCGCAGGATAATATCCAGATAGGCCAGGGCCGGTTTGACCATGATGATATCCGCGCCTTCCTCAATATCCATGGTGGCCTCCCTGATGGCTTCCACAGCATTGGCCGGATCCATCTGGTAGGTTTTCCTGTCCCCGAACTGGGGGGCGGATGCTGCTGCCTGCCGGAAAGGGCCGTAAAAGGCGGATGCGTATTTGACCGCATAGGACATGACAGGAATATGGGAAAACCCCTCTTCATCCAGGACCTGGCGGATTTCGGTCACCCGGCCGTCCATCATGTCTGACGGGGCCACCATGTCAGCCCCGGCCCGGACATGGGAAAGGGCGGTTTTCGCCAGCAGGTCCAGGGACGCATCATTGTCGATAATGCCGTTTTCCACCACCCCGCAGTGGCCGTGGTCGGTATACCCGCACAGACACACATCGGTTATCACGGCAATGTCCGGCACCGCGTCCTTGACACAGGCAATGGTTTTCTGGACAATGCCGTCAGCAGCATAGGCACGGGTGGCCAGCGGGTCTTTTTTATCAGGCACCCCGAACAGGATAATAGCAGGGATACCCACTTCTTTTGCCTGTTTTGCCACGTCAACCAGGTGATCTTTTGAAAGCTGAAAATGGCCGGGCATGGATGCGATGGGTTTTTTCACGGCTTTGCCTTCCACCGCAAACAAAGGCAGGATCAAATCATCCCGTGAAAGGCTGGTTTCGCGTATCAACCGCCTGAAGTTGGGATTGGCCCGCATCCGCCTGGCTCTGTAGTCGGGAAACAGCATCTTAGTTCTCCTTTGTGATTTCCTGGTCTGTGAGGTAACAGGCCGGATCGGCATCCCAGGGATCATTGGCAACGGATTCCGCTCTGGCCCGAAAGTTTCCCCCACAGATATCCAGCCACCGGCATTGGGCACACCGGCCTTTGACATGTTTCTTTTTTTCTTTGAGTTTCATTAAAAATGTATTGGATTCATCGGTCCAGATTTTGGAAAAGGGCTGGTCCTTGATGTTGCCCAAAGATTTTTCCCGCCAGAACTGGTCAGGATACACCTCCCCGTCCCAGGAAATACACCCGATACCCCGGCCGGAATTGTTGCCTTCATTCATTTCCAGAAGCTCCAGGACTTCAGCGGCACGTTCCGGGTCTTCATCCAGCAGCCGCTGGTAGAGATACGGGCCGTCTGCATGGTTGTCCACGGTGAGAATCTCTTTGGGCATGTTTTTTTCATGGAGATCCCGGGTTCTGTCCATGATCAGGTCCAGCACTTTCCGGGTTTCTGCATGGGAGAGGTCTTCTTTGGCAATTTCAGACCCCCTGCCGGAATACACCAGGTGATAAAAACAGGCCCGGGGGATATTTTTTTGTTCCAGCAAATCAAAAATGCCGGGAATGTCCTGGACATTGCGCTTGTTGATGGTGAACCGCAGCCCGACTTTAATGCCGGCTTCCTGGCAGTTTTCAATGGCCTGCATGGCTTTTTTGAAAGACCCTTTGACGCCTCTGAATCTGTCATGGGTTTCTTCTAAGCCGTCCAAACTGATGCCCACATAGGACAGTCCGATCTCTTTGAGTACCTGTGCTTTTTCCCGGGTGATCAGGGTGCCATTGGTGGAGATCACTGCCCGCATGCCTTTTTCAACCGCGTATTGGGCATAATCCGTAAGTCTCGGGTGCACCAGGGGTTCTCCGCCGGAAAACAGCAGCACCGGTACCCCGAAGTCAGCCAGGTCATCGATCATGGCCAGGGCCTGTTCATGGGTCAGCTCATTGTCATAGGATATGTCTTCGGATCTGGCATAGCAGTGCACGCATTTTAAATTACACCGCTGGGTCATGTTCCAGACCACCACCGGTTTCTTGTCAATGGAAAACTGGAGCAGATGGGAGGGAAGCTGCCCTGAATGCCGGGAATACCGCAGGGTGTCCGAAGGCTCCACCGTGGCGCAATACAGTTTTGAAATTCCAATCATGTGATCTCTTTTTTGATAAGGTCGTTAAGATAGGCTTCACTGTCCATCAGATCCGCTTTTGACAGGAAAAAACGGTTTTTTCCGGTTTTTTCTTTGATCAGGTTCAGCCCGTCGTGATATTCGTCGTAGAGTTTGGACAAAATATCTTCAGAAGATGCTTTGTGGTCAACAAACCCTGCCATGAGATAATCGATGGCATCCTCTTCAAATACAATGTTCAGGTCCGCACTTTTGGATACCTCCAGTTCGATCTCCTTGACAGCGTCATGAAATTTTTTTATCTGCCGGATGGCATCCTCTATTTCCATGACATGGGTGCAGAAATATCGGGCTGCCAGATCACACCGGATCCGGGAAAGGGTGAATCCATGAACGATGGAAAATGATTTCCAGTTTTTTTCGATATGATCGGTGATGTACTGGATTTCCTTTTCCCTGGCTTTTTGGTGACGGGCTTTCCAGTCATGTACCGGCTTTTCCGTTAGTACATCCGCCAGCATGGCTTCGGGATCTGTCAGCAGTTCCGGGGTTATTGCAAGGCGAAAGATATCCCGGGACGGCAGGCTTTCTTCAAACGGCAGCAGGGCATCTTCCACCACAGATACCAGTCCCCTGGCACCGGTGTTTTCTTTAAAAGCCCTTTGGGCAAGGATTTCCAGGGCTGGATCTTCAAAAACAATGTCAATGCCGTAGGCGGCAAAATCCAGGCGCTTGCTGAGAATGACCGGGTTGTTGGGCATCTTGAGAATGGTATACAGATCCGCTTCTTCCAGGGTGTTCAGGATACACCGCACCGGGACCCGGCCGATGAATTCAGACTCAAACCCGAACTTGACAAGATCTTCGGCACGCGTCTGCTGTAACAGTGTCTGGTCATTCCCCGGGGCTGTGACCCGGGATTGGAAGCCAATGGTCTGTTTTGTCAGCCGCTGGCGGATCAGGTCGGTGAGACCGGTAAAAGCCCCGCTGAGAATGAACAGGATATTGCCGGTGTTGACCTTCCGGCTGGCACGTTTTCCGGTTCGCTGGAACGCTTCCAGTTCCTGCATCATGGACACCGGGTCATGGGGGACTTTCAGGTCGACCTCGGTTTCTTCCATGGGTTTGAGCAGGGCCCTTTGCACACCGGTTCTGGAAACCTGGGCACCCATCACGTCAGGACTGGCGGCAATCTTGTCAATTTCATCCACATACACGATACCGCATTCTGCCAGCGCAATATCATCATCAGCCTCCTTGACCAGATCACGGATAAGGTCTTCCACATCCCCGCCAACATATCCGGTTTCCGAAAATTTGGTGGCATCCGCCTTGACAAAAGGCACCCCGATTTTTTTTGCAATGAGCCGTATCAGATAGGTTTTTCCGATCCCTGTAGGGCCCAGCATCAGGATGTTGGATTTGATGTTCCCGGTAATCTTCGCCCTTTTGTTTTCCCGGGTTTCCTCATGACGGATGCGGTTGAAATGGGTGCAGATTTTGGTGGCCAGAACAGATTTTGCCCTTTTTTGGCGCACCACATACTGGTCCAGATAGGCGATTAGTTCAGCCGGTTTGATGTTGAAATCTATCAATCCCTTTTTGTCTGTTTCAGGCGGTTTGCCGGAAACCGGTTTTTTTTGGGGTTGCATGGAGGGGGATATGATCCGGACACTGCCGCCGAATTTTTTGTTGAGAAATTCCCCCAGCTCTTTTTCAATTTTTTTGGGATCCTGGGCATGGATTGTGTTTTCAGGTTTCATAATTACCAATATAAGCTGATTTTGATAATATGCAAGACAGACACAAAGTTCTGACGGGTGGTTTTTTTCGATCTTGACTCCAGTTTCTTGACTCCAGTGTCTTGACTCCAGTGTCTTGACAGGCACAAATCTATGATGATTTGTCTTTTTTTTCAAACATGCGGCAGGGTTCACCCGAAGACTGAAATACAACCATGGAGGGCAGCTGCCGGGTTTTGAATCCCATGGCCCTGCAGCCATTGGGATGACTGGGATCCCAGGTCACATAAAAATATTTGCACCTGTAGCAGTTTCTGCGGAAATCTTCCGGCATGCCATACCTGAAAAAATAAAAAAGCCATGAACATTGCTGTCCATGGCTGTATATAGTAGTGGTGCCGAAGGGGAGATTTGAACTCCCACGGGTCTCCCCACACGCCCCTCAAGCGTGCGTGTCTACCTATTCCACCACTTCGGCAAACCTTTGTTTCCTTGTTACTCGGCAGCCTGGTCAGTTGACTGCTGCACAGGTGCCGGATTAGACGTAATAATGCTCTTTTCTGTCCTGTGCCCGGAAAAATACGCCAGGGTCAGCGAAGTGACCATGAATACAATGGCCACACCAGTGGTGATTTTGGTTAACAGCGTTGCCGGACCGGATGCCCCGAACAGGGTCTGGCTGCCGCCGCCGCCGATGGAAACCCCCATTTCCGCTCCCTTGCCGCTCTGGAGCAGCACAATCAGAATAAGCAGAATGCAGACGGTAACATGTAATGCAGTGATAAGTGTTGTCATAGTTCAGTTGTCAAATTTTATAATTTTGGTGAATGTGTCCGCATCCAGGCTTGCGCCGCCCACAAGGGCACCGTCAACATCCGGTATGCGCATCAGTTCGTTTATGTTTTCCGGTTTCACCGACCCGCCGTACAATATGCGGATGGCTTGGGCCAGGTCAAAGGAAAATAGTCTTTCCACAAGGGACCGCAGGTAATGGTGTACCTCTTCCACCTGTTCCACACTGGCGCTTTTGCCCGTGCCGATGGCCCACACCGGCTCATATGCCAGGACCAGGTCCTGTAATTGTTCCGGACCAAAGCCTTTTAACCCATCTGATACTTGCTTGTCAAGGGTTAAAAATGTTTCCCCCCGGTCCCGCTGGGATTCTGTTTCCCCGATACACAGAATGGGGGTAAGGCTGCCTGAAAGGGCTGCGTTGATTTTTCTGCACACCATTTCATCTGTTTCAAAAAAATACTGGCGCCGTTCAGAATGGCCGATGATCACAAATGCTGCACCTGCGGCAATGAGCATATCCGCTGATATTTCACCGGTATAGGCCCCTTGGGCTTCAAAATGCAGGTTCTGTGCCCCCACACGTACCGGGGTGTCTTTTACTGCGGCAGCCACAAGGGGCAGTGACACAAAAGCAGGGGCGATCATGATCTGGACGTCAGTGACATCCCTGCAGGATGCCGCTATCTGTGCAGCGGTGTCAACAGCCTCGGGGCCTGTTTTGAACATTTTCCAGTTGCCTGCGATCATGGGCATGCGTTTCATGGGCGCCTCCACCTTTTATGTTTACAAGGATTTACGTTTATAAAGATTTTCCGACCATCTGTGCCAGGTCAATCATCCGGTATGAGTACCCGGCCTCGTTGTCATACCAGGCATAGATTTTCACCATGCTGCCGTTAATTACATCGGTACACCCGGCATCCACAATGGAAGACAAGGCATTGGAATTGTAATCAATGGACACCAGGGGCAGGTCACTGTATCCCATGATGCCCTTCAGGCTCTGGCCGGCAGCTGTTTCAAGGGCCTGGTTCACTGTCTCTATGGTCAGGTCCTGTTTTTGGGTGAGCACCACCAGGTCCACCATGGACACATTAGGGGTCGGGACCCGCACGGACATGCCGTTGAGTTTGCCTTTGAGTTCAGGGAGCACAAGCGCCACCGCTTTGGCCGCTCCTGTGGTAGTGGGAATCATGGACAGGCCGGCGGCCCTTGACCGGCGCAGGTCTTTGTGGGGAAAATCCAGGAGCCGCTGGTCCCCGGTATAGGCATGGATGGTGGTCATCATACCGGATACGAATCCGAAATTTTCCAAAATCACCTTGGCCACCGGTGCCAGACAGTTGGTGGTGCAGGAGGCATTGGAAATGACATCGTGGGAACCAGGGTCATACATGTCATTGTTGACACCCATCACAATGGTGATGTCAGGGTCGCTGGCAGGGGCGGATATCAACACTTTTTTGGCCCCGGCCTCCAGGTGTTTGGATGCCCCTTCCCTGTCCCGGAAGATTCCGGTACATTCCATGACAATATCCACACCCAGATCTCCCCAGGGAATCCGGGCCGGATCTTTGGATGCGGTTACCGCTACCTTTTTGCCATCCACCTCTATGCTGTCGGAAAGTGCGGTAACCTTTTTGTTCAGCTGCCCGTGAACAGAATCATACGCCAGCAGGTGGGCTGCGGTGCGGGTGTCGGTAAGGTCGTTGATGGCAGCGATTTCCAGTTCCGGTTGGGTCATGGCAGCCCGGAATACCATTCTGCCGATGCGGCCGAATCCGTTTATACCAATTTTTATGGCCATGGTGTTTCTCCTGTGTAAAATAGTTTTGCCGTTTGAGATCGGTTTTTGGGTTAAAAATACAAGGGTCAGTCCCGACCGGTTCCCTTGAGAATACCGCTGGCAAGGGAGATACTCCGCTTGCCGTGTTCCACAAGGGTTGTGGTCAATTTTTCCATATCCATCTTTTGTCTGGCAGTGGCGGCTTTGAGGAGGATGGGCAGGTTGACCCCGGAAATAACCTCCACACTGCCTTCTTCCAGAAAGGAGTAGCTCAGATTGGAAGGGGTCCCCCCGAACATGTCTGTAAGAATAAGCACCCCGTTGTCTTCTTTGACTTTTGCAATGCCCTGTTTGATTTTTTTTCTCAAATGTTCCGGGTTCTGCTGGATATCAATGGAAATGGAGACGATCTTTTCCTGCTGTTCTCCCAATATGAAATCCACTGTTTCTATCAGGCTATCACCAAGGCTTGCGTGGGTAACTACAACGATTCCGATCATGTGTCTTTTATATCCCGGTCAAGGTCCCGGTGAATAAGACCGGGATTGCGTCCTTTCTGGTTAAGGTGTTCAAAGATACTGCGGGCGATGGCGACGCTTCTGTGACGTCCGCCGGTGCAGCCGACGGCAATGGTCAGGTATGCCTTATTTTCTCTTTTATACAATGGTATCAAATAGTCAAGCAGATTGATATATTTTTCCAGAAAAAGTTTGGCTTCCGGGTTTGACAGAACAAATGCTTTCACCGCATCTGATTCACCATCCTGTTTTTTGAGTGCCGGTACAAAATAGGGATTGGCAAGAAACCGCATGTCGATTACCAGATCCGCATCGTTGGGAATCCCGTATTTGTAACCGAATGACAATACATTGATTTTCATCAGGGCAAAATGTTCTTTGCCTTTGTGGATGAGGTCCAGAATTTTGGATTTCAGCTGGTGTACATTACAGGCACTGGTATCAATGATGTGGTGGGCGGTTGCTTTGACGGGCTGCATCAGCCTGATTTCCGAGTGGATGCTTTCCAGCAGGCTTTTTGTGCCGGTCACAGGGTGGTGCCGCCGGGTCTGGCTGAATCGTTTCACCAGGGTGTCCACATCTGCTTCCAGAAAGATGATTTCAGGGCATATGCCCAGTTCTTCTATGGCGGATATGCCGGCTGCATAATTGGTAACAAAGGTCTTGGAGCGCATGTCCATGACAAAGGCAATGCCTTTTATCTGCTGGCTTTCCTTGAATGGCAGTTCCAGAAATTTGGGTACGAGCTCCATGGGCATATTGTCCACGCAGTAAAAAGCGGCATCTTCAAAGGCCTGGATCGCGGTTGTTTTTCCGGAACCGGACAATCCGGTAATTATATAGACAGTTTCTTTTCCCATGCCATGCCTTTATCCGCTAAAAGTCCTCATCTTGTTCCAGGATCATATCATAGATATCGTCAAGGGTGTCTGCGGTTTTCAGTCCGTGCTTGAAATGGTCCATTTTCAAGAGTCTGGAAATCTGGGCCAGTACCTTGAGATGGCCCCCGGTGGAATTTTCCGGGGTCAGCAAAAGGAAAAAAATATGGACCGGTCTGCCGTCCAAAGAATCGTATGTCACTCCGGCCCGGCTGCGGCCGAATCCCAGAATGACATCTGTTACAGCAGCAAGTTTTCCGTGGGGAATGGCAATGCCCCCCCCGATACCGGTGCTGCCCAGAGATTCCCTTTCCATGAGCACGGCGGCAATATCTTCAGCCGGTGCGTTGGCAGTGACAGCCACAGCCCGGGACAATTCCTGGATAATCCCATGTTTGGTGGTTGAAACCAGATCGGGCACAATGGATTCTTTTTTGAGGATTTTGCTCAGATTCATTGGGTTCTGTCATCCCCGGGGCTGGATCAAACCCAGCTTGCCGTTATTGTGTTTGTAAAGGACATTCAACTGTTCTGTTCTGGCATTGTTGAAAACAAAAAATGCATCTTTTCCGGTGTTGAATGCAGCAACCGCATCTTCAATGTCCATGGGTTTGGTGTCAATGGTTTCCATGACAAGGTCATCAACCATCGGCTCTTCCCGGGTGCCTGCATCCCCGGTCAGGTTGAATTCCGCTGTGTTCAGGAGGCTTTTTTTCTTTTTTGACTTGTGGCGCTTGATTTTTTCCTTGTGTTTTTTGATCTGCCCCCGGATTTTGTCCACAAGCGCATCAATGGAAGAGTACATGCTTTCCGATTCCTCTTTGGCATGGATATTGATTTTGTCACAGGTCAGGGTGATTTCAGCAATATGGCGGATTTTTTCAACAGACAATACCACATAGGCTTCTGCAGGGCTGTCCAGCATTTTATCAAATTTATCCAGTTTCTTCCCAACGTAGGACTTGAGCGGTTCAGATGGATCAATTTTTTTAAATGTAACTGTGGTTTGCATAAAAAACCTCCCTACAGTTGTTTGCGTTTATTGGACGGCAGAATATTGAGCACCTTCCGGTATTTGGCCACGGTTCTTCGGGCGATCTGTATGTTGGATCCCTGAAGAATAGCGGCAATCCGGTCATCACTCAAAGGGGCGCCGGGGTCTTCATTCTCGATGAGCAGGCGTATTCTTTCTTTGACACTGGCAGAAGCCATGGAATCACCGCCTGTGCGTTCAATGGAGGAGTTGAAAAAATATTTGAGTTCAAACAAACCCTGGGGTGTATAGGCATATTTATTGGTGGTGACCCGGCTGATGGTGGATTCGTGCATCTGGATGTCTTCGGCAATATCCTTGAGGATCAGGGGGCGCAGATAGGCGATCCCTTTTTCAAAAAATTCATACTGAAATTTGATAATGCTTTCCATGACCAGGTAAATGGTTTTCTGTCGCTGGTGAATGCTCTTTATGAGCCAGGAGGCGGACTGCATTTTTTCATTGAGATAAATCTTTGCTTCCCGGGGCAATTTTTTGCCATCGGCAATGGCATTCTTGTAGAACCGGTTTATCCGCAGCTTGGGAAGCCCGTCATCATTCATGACAATCTTGAACCCGTCTTTGACCTTGTATACATAAATATCGGGAATGATATAGGTGGGTTCTTCATTGGAAAATTTTCTGCCCGGCTTGGGCTCCAGGTACTGGAGAATTTTTACGGCAGCCCGGACATCCTCCACAGAGATATGCAGGGCTTTGGCAATTTTTTTGCTGTTTCTGTTTTCCAGGTTCTTTAAATGGTGTTTGATGATTTTGGTGAGCACGGGGTTCTCGATTCCCAGCTGCCTGATCTGTATGAGCAGGGTCTCACACAGGTCCCGGGCGCACACCCCCGGTGGATCCAGGGTTTGGAGTAAACCCAGCACCGTTTCCACCCGGTCGGGTGCCACCTGGGCTGTCTGGGCGATTTCGGTCACATCAGCACACAGATATCCGTCCTGGTTGAGGTTGTCGATGATCATGTGGCCGATTTTTTCCTCTTTTTCATCCAGGCCCCGGAGCATCAGCTGCCATTTTAAATGGGCTTCCAAAGTGGTTTTTTCAGAGGTGAATGCCTCAAAATTGGGGGCTTCGGTATGTTCTGTTTCCGTATAGACCCGGCCTGTGGAATTGTATTCATTGATATAATTTTCCCAGTCCGTATCGGTCCGCACTTTTTCATCAATGGTGACTTCCTTGACAGGGGGGTCTTTCTCAGACAGCGGTGCTTCAGTTTCCGGGGAGGCCAGGGCTTTTTCCGCCGGGTCTTCCGGGCCCTGTTCTTCCAGTGCCGGATTTTGTTCCATCTCCTGCTGGATCATCTCAGCCAGTTCAATCCGGGACAGCTGCAACAGTTTGATCGCCTGCTGAAGCTGGGGGGTCATCACCAGCTGCTGGGTCAATGTAAGGTTTTGTTGTAATCCGATTTCCATATTACAGTCTGAAATTTTCTCCCAGATAGATTTTTTTTGCAATGTCGCTGGCAATGATTGTATCAGGCGTACCTGATTCAATCACCACCCCCTGGTTCATGATACAGGCATGATCACACACCCCCAGCGTCTCTCTGACATTGTGGTCTGAAATGAGCACCCCGATGTTTCGGTCTGTCAGCTGGGTGATGATCTGTTGAATATCTATTACCGCAAGGGGGTCGATGCCGGCAAATGGTTCATCCAGCAGGATGAACAAGGGGTCTGTGGCAAGGACCCTGGAAATTTCCAGGCGCCGCCGCTCTCCGCCGGACAGGGAGGCGGCTTTCTGGCGGGACAGGTGGCTGATGCCCAGTTCCTGCATCAGATCGGCTGCTTTTGTCTGGATATCCTGTCCGTTTCTGGGCAGCACCTCCAGGATGGCGGTGATATTCTCCTTTACCGTAAGTTTTTTGAAAATGGAGTTTTCCTGGGGCAGGTATCCAATCCCTTTTCTGGCCCGGATGTACATGGGGTAGTGGGTGATATCTTCCTTGTCCAGATACACGCTGCCGCTGTCCGGCCGGATCATGCCCACCGCCATGTAAAAGGTGGTGGTTTTTCCGGCACCATTGGGCCCCAAAAGGCCTGTGACCCGGCCCTGGTTTACGGTGATGTCGGCTTTGTTGACAACGGTTTTGCCATTGTAAATCTTGACCAGGTTTTTGAGTGAAAGCGCTGTCATCAGTTTATTGGTCGGCAGGGTTGTCTTCAGGGTTAAAAAGGGCTTGTACACGGGATTTGCCGTCACTTTCCACCATGGCACGGTTGTCCTTTCTGAAAAGGGTGATTTTCTGTCCGCTCACCCAGTTGGCGCCTGTGAGCAGCTTGGCTGATTTGCCGGTCAGCACCAGGATTTGATCTTCCGTGGTATAGACCGCTTTGTCTGCAAAGGCTTTTCGTTCTCCGGCTGTGTATTCTACATTGGCGGCTGCCACAATTTTTTTGACCCGGTCCTGTCTGTCTTTTGTGTTCTGGTCTGAGGGATAAAAATAGATCTTGACCGAGTCGGCCAGCAGGGTGCTGTCTTCCTGGACAGCTTTGACACTGCCGATGAATTCCACCATGTCCTCAGACTGGTGGGCGATCATTTTTTCGGAGGTGACCTGGAGCGGTTTGCCGGCAATCCGGTCGGTGTCGGACCGGTTGTTTTGCTCTGCTGCTGAAATACCCGGGCAGTTCAGCAGCAGCACCACCAAAAAAAGGGCTTTTAAAAATTGGTCAGGGCAGCATGGAATTTTCACTGAAGTTTCCTTTGACATGTCCTTGTAAAACAATGGTGTTCTGGTTTAATGCAATTTCCATGGTGTCTGCTTCAAGCACGGAATAGGGGTCTTCAAGCCGGACACGCACATCTGAATATATTATATGTGGTTTTTTTTTATAATGCAACTTATCAGTTTTCAGCAGATATGTCAGGTGCCGGATTTCCACGTTTCCCAGAAACTGCATGTCATGGGACCGGGTGTCCAGTTTCCCCTGATCAGATGTCAGAAACACCTTCTGGTCATCTTTGGTATGAAAAATTACCTGGACATCGGTCAAGACCGCCTTGTCCTGTTTCTTCATCAGGGTGGCGGTGGCGGCTTCAAGCTCCCATTCTGTGATGCCGTGTTTTTTGGAAACCTGCTTCATCAGGTTGAGCTTCAGGGCAGCTTCGGAATCAATTTGAACGTCGGTGAAAGTATGGGGAGCATCTATGATCCGGTTGGAGAAAAAAAAGATGCCAACCCCGACAAGCATGGCAGCAGGTACCATTACCAGCGCAAGGATGATTTTTTTTCTGCCCCGGCGGTTCATGGTAAAAAGGGATTCAGGGCCTTCTCCCACAGCCCGTGTGCCTTGAGGACGGCTTCACAGATCTCCCGGACAGCACCATTGCCGCCGCCGGCCCGGGTAATGATGTCAGCATTGCTTTTTACTTCCTCAGCCGCATCAGCCACAGCCACAGCCACACCGGCACGTGTCATTGCCGGCAGATCAATGAGGTCGTCCCCCATAAAAGCCATGGCAGACAGGGGGATGCCGGTGCGGGCCGCTAACTGTTCCATGGCGGCCCCCTTGTCATGAATACCGTCAAAAATAAGGTCAATGCCCAGGTTCCTGCAGCGGTGGGCAAGGGCGCCAGATGTTCTGCCGGTGATGATCCCCACCGGGATCTGGTTGTCCATGAGCATACGAATACCCAGGCCGTCCCTGGACAAAAAGCTTTTCACCTGTTCTCCGGAATCCGTATAGGTGATGCGGCCGTCGGTGAGCACCCCGTCCACATCCAGCACCAGCATTTTTACCTGCTTGAGAAAAGAGGACATGGGCTTATCCACAGGCTTTTTTAATGGCCAGAAGGGTTTTGAGCAGATCGGCCATATCATGCAGGGGCATGGAATTGGGCCCGTCACACAGGGCTTTTTCCGGCCGGGGGTGGGTTTCCATGAAAAGGCCGTGGGCACCGGCTGCAATGGCAGCCTTTGCCAGGGTGGGAATAAACTGCCGGTCCCCGGCAGAAGCGGTGGCATTGCCGCCTGGCAGCTGCACGCTGTGGGTGGCATCAAATATCACGGAAACCCCCATCTGCCGTAAAATATGGATGGACCGAAAATCCACCACCAGATTGTTGTATCCAAAACTGGTGCCCCTTTCTGTGATGGCGATGTGGGGATTGTTTGTGGTTGCCGCCTTGTCAATAATGTTTTTGCAGTCCTGCGGGGCCAGAAACTGCCCTTTTTTTATGCTCACGGGTCTGCCTGTCCGGCATGCCGCCAGAATAAGGTCGGTCTGGCGGCATAAAAATGCGGGTATCTGAATCACATCCAGTACACTGGCGGCAG